>Ga0187833_10000034_pt1 | contig 123978 bp, 115 predicted proteins | sample ETNtaG_37_FD_167968 | JGI IMG/M metagenome (GOLD analysis project Ga0187833, IMG submission 167968) | Marine microbial and viral communities from oxygen minimum zone, Eastern Pacific Ocean - ETNP2014_SV_400_PacBio MetaG (Illumina Assembly) | ecosystem: Environmental > Aquatic > Marine >... | reverse complement strand
CTCTTACCACGATCACATTCATACCACTGGGACAACTACCATCGTACTTCATGTCGAAACTCCCCCGACTGCAGGCCTACGGTTACAACCTTGTCGGAAGCCTGTTAGGAATCTCGGCATTCACTCCCCATACCAGCTGATCAGCTTTAATCGTAAAAACCTTAGTTTGAAGGTGAACAACGCCTGGTTTCAACAAATATACAGCCAGCAGAAGGATCGTCACTTGTATGACGGCCCCGATGGCACGCAAGGTGAGCAATACACGTTTCCATATCAGTTCGTTCATAATCCAAAGCGTGTTCTCATAGTGGGCGCTGGAACCGGTAACGACACCTCAGCTGCTCTCTTGAATAACGCTTCTCACGTTGATGCTGTTGAGATTGACCCAGCAATTCTGGGGCTAGGAAAGCAATTCCACCCTGATGAACCCTATTCAGCACCCAATGTTAATGCCATTCTTGATGACGCCCGGTCTTTCATTCGCCGTTCAAACCAGAATTACGACCTTATTGTCTACGGAGGCTTGGATGCACACACATCGGCCAGCGCATTGTCTTCTGTACGGCTCGACAGCTTCGTCCACACCATTGAAGGATACCGAGAGGCACGAGGCCTGCTAAGTGATGATGGGTTGATCGTGGTAATTTTTGCTTTGACTTCGCGAGAGCAGGGTAAGAAGCTTTTCGTGATGCTGAAGGAAGCATTTGATGGAAAGGAGCCTAAAGTTTTCAGACACGCCGGAAATTCTTGGCTAGTAACCCTTGTGAGCGGCAACAGTGATAAGCACCTATCTGTCCGCGTTGAGGATTCCTTTGTTGAAATTACTGATCAGTTTAACAACGGCAACTTAGGGGTTGATCCATCGACGGATGATTGGCCATTTCTGTACATCAATAAGCGCACATATCCAATTGGATACGCTATTCTGTTGTCCATGTTATTCGTCGTAGCTATAGTGATTGCTAACCAAACCGTAGACAAGGGGGCTCGCCTTATAAGTGCTCCTAGTTTCTTTCTTGGAGTTGGGTTCTTGCTGGTAGAAGCCAAGAACATCACAGAACTGGGTCTGGTTCTCGGCAACCGATGGCAAGTGATTAGCGTAGTCATTGCCAGTATTCTCCTAATGGCGTTCTTGGCCAATCTACTTGCCATAAGGTTGAAGACACACGATTTGGGGCTCATTTATATATTGCTATTATCGTCCCTAGCTCTAGGCACCATTTACTTGCCAGCAATTGCGGCTTCGGGCAACTTGAAAAACTCGTTGCCACTCGCCACTGTGGTTCTAGCTGCACCCCTTTTCTTCTCTGGACTTGCTTTCTCACTAGAGTTGAAACGCGCAAATTCGATCATTGTTGTAATGTCATCTAATCTACTCGGTGCCATGCTTGGCGGTATCCTCGAATACAACTCCCTGTATTTCGGATTTCGAGGACTGTACGTCATTGCGATATTGGTCTACGTAATGGCTTTTATTTTTTCAGTTCGGAGATGGCGACCCATTCCACTGTAAACCGAACATCGGCGGGACGTCAGGTTGCCGTTGGTTGCCCGTCAAGCTCGCGTGTTCGGAACGGGGTATGCTTTGGATAGACATACATGTAGTCTACTTTAGTCAGGCGCGAGCCCCCTCCTTGCTCGCGTCTGCTATTTAACCGTCGGCCCAAGTCCTATCGTGGGAGCTTGACCATCAATGCCCCCCTCGCTTCACTCCCCCACGACCAAACCTATGTAGTAGCAATTATTGTGCAGTTCAAATTCCGCCAAAGTTTGTATGTCTTGGCTATTTACTGATGAACCTCTTGTTTCGCCAGCCCCATCGGTGCGCGCAGTACAGCGAGAAAATGAATTGCCCAATTCCCGCGAGCCATCCACTGAGGGAAGGCGGTGGCATCATGAATGGTATGGATGAAGTGATGAAGCCTGACAGGATTATTCCCATCAAAAACAGCACCACATTAGCCATAATCCTCCGTAACAAGAGCTTTGCGTGGGACTCAAAGTTTTTGGGTCGAATTCTCTATTTTCCTGCGCGCTCACGTCTATCGTCCCACTACCAGCCTACGCCAACCTAGGGTATGATATGAATATACGTTCACAACAAAACAACGGGTCGTGCAGGTGATTGGGACACCCACACGACCCTGACCTAACCGCTACTAGAGCAGCGAAGGCCTGAGATAGATTCTAACAGACCTGCTGCTCCAAGCGCAGGTCTGTTTTGTTGCCTGTCGATGGGAGGTGGTTATAGACACCAAGGGCTTATCAAGTAACCGATTCCACGCAATATTGCAAGTGGAGGGCACGGTCGATATACAGGGTGTTTTTCACCCATTAGTGGGGGTATACGCCAGAATTGTCGTTGATTTCACAACAAATCTGGGGAATGAGCCGCACAGGACTCGAACCTGTAACCAAGGGCTTAAAAGGCCCCTGCTCTGCCAATTGAGCTAGCGGCCCGAGCGAGATGATTCTATCATTCCGAATCAGGGGGGTCAATGGAGGGGCTATGCTCGTCCTGCGGGGCGGGACTGTAGCGCTGGGCATAAAGCAGCACCCCGATGGCTATCAGCAGCAACCCCGAAATCAGCCCGATTGATTGCCACAAACCGAAATAGGGCAGCCTGCTCGGGATATTGTGGCTGCCGATGCCGAGCACGTCCGCCAGCCCGGAGACTGCGCAGATTACATAGCCCGTGGCCAAAAGCCGCAGCCCGATTTTCTCACGCAGCCGGTGTGGCATCGCGCGATGGCGCGTGGCGTAAGCGTAGATGTACCCGCCGAGCGTCATCACCCCGATGCCGAACAGAATCACAATCAACTGCAGGATGCCGACACCGGGGTTCAAATCCAGGTTGACGATGACCGGGAACATGCCTATCAGAAACATGGTGAACCCAAAAACCACCCCGGCCACGCCCGCGCGCGCGAGTTGGCTGAGCCCCTCAGGGGCACTGCCGTGTTCGCTCATTCGGGCAGCCCCCGATGCAATGCTGCCAGCCAGTTTCCCGACAGCAGTTGCTTCACCTGCCCGGAGCCGTAACCAAGTTGGCCGAGCGCAGCGCCAATCATGTGTAGATCTGCCACGCTGTCCATTGGGGTGGGAATAGCATCCGCGCCGAAGCCGCCGTCGAAATCCGAGCCGATGCCGACGTGCCTGCTGCTTCCGGTGAGTTGGCAAATGTAGTCCATTATCTCTGCCACGCGCTTCACGCTGACGGCCTGCTTACCCTCGGCCGGCCGCCAGCCCGTTTTCAGGAATCTATTATAGGGTATCACTCCAATCACCCCGTCTCGCGCTGCCAGTTTTCGGATCTGGTCATCGCTTAGCGCCCGCTCCGGCGTGCTCAAATCTGCGGCGCAGCGTGGGTTTGCATGCGATGCGATGATAACGCCATCGTAGCGCTCGAGCGCCTGCTCGAAACTGCGCTCCGACATGTGGCTAACATCAAGAATGATGCCATGTGCGGCCATGTGTTCCAGCAGCGCTTCGCCGGCGCGGGTGAGCGCGCCTGGGTCGCCGGTGCCGCCGCAGTAGCGCGTGCGCGCCCAGGCCGGGCCGATAAGCCGTACTCCGCGCTCGTGCCAGTGTTGCACCTCGTTCGGCGCGCGGATGGGGTCCGCTCCCTCCATCAAAAGCACCAGCCCGATACGGCGCTGTGTCGGTGGCTGCGCCTCCCAACTGCCGGTCACCGCATCTAGGTCGGCGCGATTGCGAATGACGCGAAATGCGGGATGTTCCTCTTCCATCCGGAGGTAATGATCCAGCTGCGCGTGCGCCAGCCGATGGGCCTCAGCGGCGTCGCGATAACACAATTGGTCCCAGGTGCCCAGTCGGCGGCGCTGCGGGGAGACAAATAGAGTCGCGATAATCACGCCCACGCGCCCGCTGAGCCATTCCGCGCGACCCAGGCATGCCATGCCGTTTTGAGTGGGTGTCTCGCTTCCGGCTTCGGCTGCGCGAATCTGCCGCGCCGAGGTGGTGTAATCGCGGCCAAACGTGAGCGCGTTCCAGGCGATGTCCTCATGGGCATCCACTATGAGCACGGCGGCAATCGTAGCGACAAGCGCCGGGGTTGTCAAACCGGCCAGAGTGCTATAATCGCACGGTCATGTTGGTGCTGGCGGTGATGCTGACGGCCTGCGCGCTCTTCGGGTTACCGGGTGTGCTCATTCATCTTAACCTGCGCGCACGCGGTTTCGGGCTGATTCCGTCCCTTGGGCTGGGTGTGGCCGCGCTGGTGGTGATTTTCTCGGCGGCGGCCAGCGTGGCCGGTTATTCATTTACCCTGCAGATGGGGTTGACGCTGGCGCTGGATGCGGGCCTGCTGCTGGCACTGCGCGCTGGCGGCTCCGCTCTCCCCGCCCGCTGGTGGCCACGGTTGAAGCGTTGGCAATGGCTGCTGCTGGTGCTCATCGCAGTGGTGTATCTTGCGCCCGCCTTTCTTATTCCGGTGCCGTTCGACACCGATGCGCAGGGCTTCGGCCTTCTCATCGCCACAGCGCGCGCGAGCGGCTCGATTAGCACGCTTGCCCCGTTTTTCTCGCAGGTGGGCTGGTATTACTCCCCCGCTTATTTTCTTTTTGGCGCACAGCTGGCTGATATGACCGGCACGGGCATCCACACGGTGATGCTCGGTTTTTCACACCTATTGAGCCTTGGCGTTATTGCCGGCATCGGCGCGCTGGGCCGGCGGTTGGGCGGTCGCGCCACCGGATGGTGGGCGATGGTAGCGGCGGCGGGCGGGGTGGCGCTCTTCACCACCTTGATGGATTCGGCTTATACGAATCTGCTCGGTCTGTGGCTGACGACGACTTTCCTATGGACACTTGGGAAAGCGTTAACAAACGGTGCGCGCAGAGATTCTCTGCTAGCCGGAATGTGCCTGTCCGCGGTGCTGCTAGGCCATCCGGACAGCCTCCTGCACCTGCTGCTGGTGTACATCCTTTTCTACGTGAGCGCTTTTTTCGTGCGCCCTCGGCTGAGCCTCTCGCTGTACCTGCGGCTGACAGTGACAATACCCGCTCTCGGCGTGTTGTTCAGCCTCCCATGGCTGCTACACACGTTTCCGCTGTTGGGGCAAATTGATGTGCATGAGCGCCAGTTCCCGCAGATGCAGCACATTTTCTGGCTGTTTTCCATCAACGGCGGATGGGTGCCGCTGGCGGCTCTGTTCGGAGTGTGGTGGGCTGCGCGTCGGCGGCACTGGTTGGACGTCTGGTCGCTCACCTGGCTGCTGCCGATTGTGGAAATCTCCAGCCTGGGAAACCTCGATGCGCTCTCACGGCGCAGCGCGCTCGATCCACTCCAGATCATGTACCCGCTCGGGGTTGCCTGGCATGCTACCATTGTCCCCCTCTCTTTGCTGGCGGCTTGCGGTCTGCGGCCGCTCGGCGAGTGGATGGACGCGCGTGTGCGCTGGCAGGCATGGCTTACCGGCGGGCTTGCGCTGGGGCTGGCCGGCTGCTTTTTCGGTGTGGCCTTTGCCCGACCGATTGTAGCGTGGAGCAAATCGGTGGCGCCGCCCATTACCGGCGCGGTGGCTTCGCCCGCGGATGTGGATGCCTATCGCTGGTTGCGCGCCAATTCGCCCACGAGCGCAAAGGTGCTAAACTACCCCGGCCGCTATGAGGGTCAATGGGCGCCGGTGATTGCGGAGCGGGGGGCAGTTTATGTCCGCGACCAGCTTTTCTATATCGGCGCGGGCGGGCTGCGGCAGCGCCAGCAGACCATGGCTCCTGCATTCCTCGACCCCGCTTCAGAGGGTGCTCATGCATTGATGCACGAGCACGGGATAGACTATGTGGTGGTGCCGCAGTGGCTCAACCGGCCCGAGGTGCGCCCCACGCAGTTCCGCTGGCGCGAACCGGAGCGGCTGCTGCAGCTCTCCCGCTTCAGTGATGCAGAGTATTTGGTGCTGGTGGCTGATTTTGACGGTGCGCAGATCTGGCAACTGAAGGATTCAAGTTTCGGGTCGGAGTAAACTTTCCGCGTAATCCTATGCGCATCCTGCACATCATCCCCTATTTCTACCCCGCCTGGGCGTACGGCGGCACCTGCCGCGCGGCCTGGGAATTGGCGCGCGCACTGGTGCGCAAGCAGCAGCAGGTGGTGGTCTATACCACCGATGCGCTGGACGCCCATGCGCGCGCGCACCTGCCGTTTGAAGTGGTGGACGGTGTGGAAATCCATCGCGTGCGAAACCTGAGCAACCATCTCGCTTGGAAACGGGCCTTCTTTCCGCTCGGTTTTGGTCGTCGGCTGCACGCAGCCCTGCGCCGGGCGGATGTTGCCCATCTGCACGAGTTTCGTTCTTATCAGAATGCGGTCGCGCTGCCGCGGATGGAAAAGTTGGACGTGCCTTTCGTGCTCACCGCGCAGGGCGGTCTGCCGCGCATCATGGGGCGACACGCGCTCAAGATTCTGTACGATCAGTCCGTTGGACAGCGTATTCTGCGCAACGCGGCGCGCTTGCACGCGCTCAACGAGATGGAACGGGAACAGTTCATCGAGCTGGGCGTGGAGCCGGAGCGAGTCGCCATTTTGCCTAACGGTGTGGATCTGGAGCAATATCGGTCGCTTCCGCCAGCCGACGGTTTCCGTGCGCGCTTTGACATCCCGGAGGGCGTGCCCATCGTGCTTTTTTTGGCGCGCGTGAACAAAATCAAAGGAGTTGATTTTCTGGTTTCGAGTTTCGAGCTGCTGTGCCGGGCATCACCGCAGACAGTGCTGGTCATTGTTGGCCCGGACGATGGTTACCTGCCGGAAGTCAAGCGCCAGGTGCAGGTACTGGGAATAGAGGGTCAGGTGCGCTTCACCGGCTATCTGGATGGGGACGACAAGCTGCAGGCCTATCAGGCAGCCAGCGTGTATGTGCTGCCCTCCGCATATGAAATGTTCGCCATCACCCTGCTGGAGTCGCTCGCCTGCGGGACGCCCATTATCGCCACTGACCGCTGTGGGTTAGCCGATTTCGTGCGCCAGAACGATCTCGGCTCGATTGTGACCTACGGTGACGTCGGTGGCCTGAAAAACGAAATCATCCGCATTCTCGGCCGCCCTCGGGACGTGCATCGCCGGGCCGGTTATGGACGCCAATATGTACTCGACCATTTCGGTTGGGACAGCATTGCGGAGAACTGGTTGAAGGTCTATAAAACCTGCGCGGCGGGGCGCTGAAACATGTGTGGAATCTGCGGGCTGCTGCAATTGCCGGGCGGGCAGCCGGTCTCCGGCGAGCTACTCGAGCGCATGAGCGATTTGATTCGTCATCGTGGCCCGGACGATGCGGGCAGCTACATATCACGCGATGGTCGGGTCGGCCTGGCAAACCGACGACTCGCCATCATCGACCTTTCGGCGGCCGGGCGGCAACCACTCGGCAATGAGGACGGCACAATTTGGATTGCCTACAATGGCGAGACCTACAATTTTGCCGAACTCCGCGCCGAGCTGCAGGCGCGCGGACACAGTTTCCGGTCGCACTCTGATACCGAAGTGGTCGTCCATCTTTATGAGCAGTATGGCGTGGAATGCGTGCAGCGCATGCGCGGCGTGTTCGCCCTCGCCATCTGGGACGAGCGCCAACGACGCCTGTTTCTGGCGCGCGACCGATTGGGTGTGAAGCCGCTCTATTATGCATTCGCGCCGGACGCGTTTCTTTTTGCCTCGGAGATAAAGTGCCTGCTGGCCCACCCCCGGCTGGCGCGGGCCGTGGACGACGAGGCCTTCTATCATTTCCTTACATTCCTGACCGCGCCCGCGCCGCAAACTCTCTTCAAAGGCATCCTGAAATTGCCGCCGGGTCATCGCGCGGTGGTGAACGCGGAGGGTGAAATCAGGGTGGAAGAATACTGGGACGTGTTCACTTCTGCGCAGCCGGACGAGAATCCCGGCGCTGCCGAGCAGGCGGAGCGCGTTCAGGCCGGGCTGCGCGAGAGTGTCCGGTTGCGCATGGTCTCCGATGTGCCCTTTGGGGTGTTGCTCTCAGGCGGCATCGATTCCAGTATTAACGTGGCGCTGATGGCCACGCAGATGGATCGGCCGGTGCAGACCTATTCGATCGGATACAAGGGCGCTGCGGTGGAAGAGTTCAACGAGCTGCATTATGCCCGCAAAGTGGCCGACCGCTTTGGCGCTGACCATCATGAGATTCTCATCGGTCGTGAGGACCTGACCAATTTCCTGCCCGACCTGATTTATCATCAGGATGAACCTATAGCCGATCCGGTTTGCGTGCCGGTGCATTATGTCTGCAAACTGGCGAAAGAAAACGGCACCACAGTGGTGCAAGTAGGGGAGGGCGCGGATGAGCTCTTCGGCGGATACCGGCACTGGCTGACCGCGTTGCGCCTGCGCCGGGGCGCGTGGCCTGCTTTCGCGGCGCTGCCCGGCTGGGCGCGGCGGCTAACGCTGGCAGCCGCGACGCCGCTGCTGGATGACTTGCGCCGGGAATACCTCCGCCGTGGAGCCGCGGGCGAGGAACTGTTCTGGGGCGGTGCTATAGCCTTTGGCGAGGGCAGCAAGCGCATGTTGCTGACAGATTCCTTTCTGCGGGGCGTGCGCGGGTTGAGCTCTCACCAGCCCGTGCAGCAGCAGCGGCGGCGCTTCGACGAGCGCTGCCCGCGGCCTGATCATCTCTCGTGGATGAGCTACTTAGACCTCCACATGCGGCTGCCTGAACTACTGCTCATGCGCGTGGACAAGATGTCCATGGCCACCTCGGTGGAGGCGCGTGTTCCGTTTCTGGACCATGAGTTTGTCGAGCTGGTGATGGGGATTCCGCAGCGGCAAAAACTACCCCACATGCGCCCGAAGCAGCTTCTCAAGCAGGCGGTGCGTGGGCTCATACCCGCCGAAATAATCGACCGGCGGAAGCAAGGTTTTCGCGTGCCGGTGCGGCAGTGGCTCGCCGAGGCTCTCGGCCCGCTTGCCGAGCGCAAGTTGCAGGCTTTCTGTGCGCGCACTGAATATCTGCGCTGGCCGGTAGTGGCGAAACTTGTGCATTCTCAGGATGAGCTGGTGTGGTATTTGCTCAACTTCGTGCTCTGGCACGAATTGTGGATTGAGGGTGTGCCGGCCGAAGGCCTCATCTCACCAGATGGTGCTCAGGCATAATGTTGCCGGACTCAGCGGGCATTCATAAAACCGAATCTGCACTCTAATCAGGATGTGAACGCTCACCAGAAACAGCAGCAGCGCCAGCCCGGCGACTGTGGCGCGATGAAGGCGCGTAGGCAGTAGCTGCATCCAACCCAACGTGAACAGAATGCTTCCGGGCAGCATGGCTGGCAGCCCGTAGCGGGTGCCGGCAAAGGTGAACATCAGTGCGCGGTGCGGGTAGATATCGGCGCGCAGAATCACCATCAACCATATCATGCCTGCGCTGGCGACCAGCAGCCACGCTGTGCGCAGCGCCTCTGCGCTGAAGCGCACCTTCGGCCGCCAGGGAAGGCGCAGCAGGAAAAGCCCGCGCAGCATCCCGAATCCGGCCAGCAAGGTCATGCCGAGGAAGGGCCAGAGTTGCCAGCGGCTCAGCCCCGGCTGCGTGCCCCCGAACCCCGACCAGTACATCGTGAACAGCCAGCCCGGCAACTCGCGCAACCAGACCCTTGACGTGCGCTGCCACGAGAGCAACGACCACAAGGGACGATTGGTGGAAAGCCCGAAAAGGTGTCTGACCTCCACCCGCGGCCACATTGTCTCCGCGGACGCATTGCGCATCAGGTTGGAGAATTCGCCGGCACGGCCCCATTCGCCCGTTTGGGCGTCCGGGGAGGAAAAAGATGGAGGTACATCTGTGGGGTATTCCCCGCTCACCAGAACTAGGCCGTCGTACAGCGTTGGCGCGCCGGTCCCGTGGGCCGCGGGAAGGGTAACGGCTAAATGGGTCGCCTGCGATGGCACTTGGACAACCACCGCGCGGAACTGCCATTCACCGTTACCGACAGTGATTTCGCTGAAGCCACCGGAACTTGTCGCGAAGTTGGGGAACTTAATTTCTCCGCCGGATGGCGCGTGAATCCAGCCGCCCACTGTAACGGTCTTTCCGCGGAGCTTGGCGAGGCTGGATTCCGGGAGGTGTTGTACCAGTCCTGAGGGCGACTCGCCGGATGCCACCAGCAGTGCGCTTTCACCGACGGGAGCATCTTTCTGTTGCACTTTGGCAGGATTGAAACGCACACAACTGCCGCCCTGGCATTGCTCGGTTTCTCCGGCGTCCCGCACGAACCAGTGCGCGGGAACATCCCAACTCACCGGCAGGAATATGCCTGCGAGGGAGATTCCGGCGACGACCACGCCGAAAAGAGCCCAGCGGCGACCCGCAGACGGCAGATTGACCCAAAGCCACAGCGCGGCCACCGGCAGCCCAATCCACGCCGTTGACTTGACGAACAGACACAGCAGCAACGCTGCCAGCATCGCCAACCCGCGCCCGGCGGTCACTCTTAAACCCCTTGTTTCAGCCAGAGTCCAGAACAGCAACGAGACGGCAAATACTGCGCCGGCGTCGCTGTTGATACCGGTGGTGACATCTCCGAGATGCTGGTTGAGTGCCATGAGGCTGGCGACGCTAATTGGCAGCCCGGAGCGCCCCGGGAACAACCTGCGCGCTGTGCTATAAGCCATTGCGGTTGTTGCCAGCCCGAGCAGCAGGGTGGCGGCTCTGCCCATGTTGATTGTGGCACGGTCAGAGAGATTATTGAACACCGCCATCGGGAGGCCGGCCCAAAGGTAATAAGCAGAATTCAATAACCTGCGTCGGTCAAACAACAGATCGCAGGGACCATTCTCCGGGCTGCCGGGGTCTATCTTGAGGAGATCGTACTCGCTAAATGCGATCCAGGTGGTGACATCTTCGCCGCGCTCACTGTCGTCCCGGTGGAGCGACCAGGATAAGCCGACTGAATCGCGCAGACAGGCGGCCGCCACCAGCTTCGCGTGGGCGAAGTGAATGATTTCGTCAACATTGGAGCCGAGTGGTACAATCTGGATGCGCAACATTCCGAGTGCGGCCTGGGATAGGAGCAGAAGGGCAAGAGCAGAGTTCAGACGAGCGGAGCGTCCCCGTGCAACAGGCCGCATGCGGGCTGGCATGAAGGACAGTCTACCGAGCCAAAGGGCGATTGTCAATCTCCGCGGCGCTGCGCGTGCCCGGGCGCCGAAAGCCAACTTCCCGTGAATATCCTCTATCTCTGCCAGTATTTCGTTCCGGAACCGGCTGCACCGGCCGCCCGCGTGTCCGAGCTATCCCGTGCCTGGGTGCGGGCCGGGCACAACGTCACCGTGCTGACGGGGATGCCGAATCATCCCACCGGCATCGTTCCCGACAAGTACCGCGGTCGCTTGCTCGCGCGCGAACACATGGACGGAATCATGGTGCTGCGGAACTGGCTTTACGCGACCCCAAATCAGGGCTTTGCCAAGAAAACGCTCAGTCACCTAAGTTTTATGCTTAGCGCAGTGCTGCTCGGCCTTCCGCGTGCTGGCCGCGCGGATGTGCTCATCGTCAGCTCGCCGGCGTTCTTTTCGGTTTTCTCGGCGCTGCTCATCAGCCGCCTTCGTCGCATTCCATTCATCTTCGAGGTGCGTGACTTGTGGCCGGCTGTGTTCGTTGATTTGGGGGTGCTCACCAATCCGCTCCTGATAAAGTTTCTGGAATACTGGGAGATGTTCCTCTATCGGCGGGCGGCGCGCGTGGTCACAGTGACTGAATCTTTTCGGCGTGTGCTGGTAGAACGCGGGCTGCCTGCCCGGAAGGTGGTCACTATTCCCAACGGCGTTCGTGTGGATTTCTTTCTTCCTGGCGAAAGAGAGAATGCGGTGCGTAGTGAACACGGTCTCACCGGCCGCTTTGTGGTCAGCTATCTCGGGGCGCACGGGATTTCTCATGGCGTGGAGATAGTGCTGCGCGCCGCCGATATTCTGCGCGACCGGAGTGACATCGTCTTCCTGCTGGCCGGAGAGGGCGCGATGAAAAAGCGGCTGCTGGAGTTGAAAGAGAGAATGGCACTTGAAAACGTGCTCATGCTTCCGGCTCAACCCAAGGAGCGCATGCCGGATTACTATCGTGCCAGTGACGTGTGCCTGGTGCCTTTACGCGATGTGCCCCTTTTTAAGACTTTCGTGCCCTCCAAGATGTTCGAGATTATGGCGTGTGGCGTGCCCATTGTCGGCGCGCTTCACGGCGAGGCGCGAGAGATTCTGGAGCGCTCTGGCGCGGCGCGGCTGGTCGCCCCAGAGAATGCGCGGGAACTTTCCGAGGCGATCGAGTGGATGCAGACTCACCCGCTAGAGCGAGCACGGATGGGCGCGGCCGGGCGCGAGTTCGTCTGCGCGCATTGCGACCGCGAGGCACTTGCGGGCCAATACGCGCAGGTGCTGGAGCGGCTTATTCCATGACCGTGATTCTGGTGACTGGCGCGACCGGCTTTCTGGGCGAACATGTGCTGCGCCAGTTGCTCGCAAGCGGAAGTGATATTCTCGCGTTTGTGCGCCCCGGCAGCCGGACAGGATGGTTGCAGCAGCACGCTGTCGGGATGCGTGTTGGTGACCTCGCTGACCGCACCTCGTTGCAGAGCGCACTGCGCGGAGTAGATGTTCTCTTTAACGTCGCCTCGCTCGGGTTCGGGCATGCCGCCAACATCGTAGCGGCGGCAAAGGCGGCGGGTGTGGGCCGGGCTGTGTTCGTCAGTAGCGCCTCGGTCTTCACGCAACTGCCGGCTGCCAGTAAACCGGTGCGAATTCAGGCCGAGCGGTTAATTACCGAAAGTGGATTGAACTATACCGTTCTGCGGCCAACCATGATTTACGGCGCACCTCGCGACCGGAACATCTGGAGGCTGATCAATCATCTGCGCCGTTGGCCGGTCATTCCGGTCGTCGGCCGAGGGGATGCGCTGCAACAACCCGTTTTCGTTGAGGATGTCGCTACGGCTGTAGTGCGGTCCGCGGGCGCTGACCACGCGATTGGGAAGGCGTATAATCTGGCCGGCGCTGCGCCGCTTTCATTTGTGCAGATGATAGATGTCACATGCGCGAGACTGGGCCGGAATGTGACCAAAATCCATCTTCCACCGTGGATGGCGCGGACGGGGGCAGCTGTGTTCTCGCGTCTCGGGCTTCGCATTACCCCCGAACAGGTTGCTCGCATCGAGGAGGATAAGGTTTTCGATATTGGTGCTGCCGCCGCGGATTTGCGCTATGAACCGCTCGATTTCGAGCACGGCGTTGCGCGTGAGTTGCAATGGCTCGACAAGTTGTAGTTATAATTGTGAATTCATGACATCTCTCCGGGTAACACTCGCGCGATTCATGCGCCGCTCCGGCTGGTATCTGCTCGGTGACGCTGTTGTTGTGGTGGTGGCCTATCGGGTGGCGCTTACAGGGCGCTTCGCCGGTGCTGCGCCGACTGCGCATTATCTGCAGGCGTGGAACACATTCATCCCCATAATTGTTCTACTGCATCTTGTCGCCAATCACTGGGCCGGAATGTATAGTCGCCTGTGGCGATTCGCCAGCGCCCCTGATGCGCTAATTGTGGTGCAAGCCTGGCTGGGCGCAACCATCCCGCTGATGCTGCTGGATATGCTGCCGGCTGCCCGGCTGGAGCCCACAATCCGGCCCCTGCCCTTGAGCGCGCTGGCTTTAGGGGGTTTCCTTTCGGTGGCCGGGTTCACTGCGCTGCGCTATCGCACCCGTCTGCTCATGAGCCTGCTCTTTCGCTTGCGGCGCTCTCGGGAGCAAGGCGCGATGGGCAGGGGGCCAATCAGGGCGCTGATTGTGGGTGCCGGCGAGACTGGGCAGTCGCTTTCCTGGCAACTTCAGAATCGGAGCGGTGGCCGCGGTTATCAGGTGCTTGGCTTCATCGATGACGAGGTGGATAAGCACGGATTCAATGTGCACGGAATCCCGATTCTCGGCGGGCGGGAGCAGCTTTTAGAGTTGGTCGTCCTCCATAGCGTTGAGCTGATTGTTCTTGCCATCCATGCCATTTCCGGTCAACAGTTCCGTGAGATACTGGAGATATGCCAGGGCACTCCAGCACGCATACAGATTGTGCCGGACGTATTCGAATCGCTTGCCGAGAGCCCGAATCTGCCGCTGGTGCGCGATGTGAGCGTTCACGACCTGCTCGGGCGTGCGCCCACTGAGATTGATATCGAAGCCTGCCGAGGCATGCTCCACGGGCGCACTGTGCTGGTGACCGGTGGCGCTGGTTCGATCGGCGCGGAGCTATGTCGGCAGGCGCAGGCGTTTGACCCCGAACGAGTGCTGGCGGTTGACCTGAATGAAACCGGACTGTATGAATTGCAGGCCGAAACGCGCATGCGCGCCGGACCCGAGAATCTGGAGGTGCGCGTGGCCGATGTGACCGATGCGGAGGAGATGAGCGCTCTCATTGAACGCTATCGGCCGGCGGTGGTATTCCACGCGGCGGCTTACAAGCACGTTCCGCTAATGGAATCGCATCCGCGCACTGTGCTGCGCACGAATGTGATTGGCACTCTTAACGTCGGTCGGGCGGCGCGGGCCGTGGGCGCGGACCGGTTCGTGCTCATTTCGACGGATAAAGCCGTGCAACCGGTCAGCATCTATGGAGTGACCAAACTGCTGGCGGAACACGTGACCGCCCGGCTGGCAGGCGAAAGCGCCGCCACCCTCTTTGCCAGCGTGCGTTTTGGCAATGTGCTCGGCAGTCGCGGCAGTGTTGTCCCCCTTTTCGAGCGGCAGATTGCCGCCGGCGGCCCGATCACGGTCACTCATCGGGACATTACTCGTTTTTACATGACGATTCCGGAGGCGGTGCGGTTAGTCATTCAGGCAGCGGTGTTCACGCGCGGCGGAGATCTCTTCATGCTGGAAATGGGCGAGCGCATTCGTATTGTCGAACTGGCCGAGCGCATGATTAGGTTGCGCGGGCTGCGCCCCGGCGTGGATATTCCGATTGAGTTCACCGGGTTGCGACCGGGAGAAAAACTCCACGAGGAACTTATCGAAGCGGAAGAACGCCGTGAGGCGACCGCGCATGCGCAGATCTACCGCGTGCTGGCAGGCAGCCGGAGATCCAATGGGAGTGATCTGCGGCCATTTGAGGAGTGGATCCAGAGCACACTTCAGCTCCCCGAAGACGAGCTGCACGCCAGGCTGCGCAGTTATGGCCGCACGGGCCTTGGCCATCCGGCGATGGCGGCGGAGGGTAAGGGGGCATGATTGTCGTTCGTACGCCGCTGCGCGTCAGTTTCCTTGGCGGCGGCACAGATTTCCCAGAACACTACCGAGAACACGGCGGCGCGGTCATCTCCACGGCGATAGATAAATACGTTTACGTAATCGTCAAACAGCGCTTTGACGATATGGTTTATGTGAACTACTCAAAAAAAGAAATTGTGGAGAGCGCGGACGAATTGCAGCACGAACTGGTGCGCGAGGCCATGCGCGTCGTCGGCGTCAAGCGGGGCGTGGAAATCACCACGCTGGCTGATGTGCCCTCTAGTGGCACCGGGTTGGGGTCCTCCAGCAGCGTAACGGTGGGTCTGCTGCAAGCGTTGCACTCCTATCGGGGGCGACTCGTCACCGCCGAGACGCTTGCGCGACAGGCATGTGAGATCGAGATTGAGCGCTGTGGCAAGCCAATCGGAGTGCAGGACCAGTACATCGCCGCTTATGGCGGGCTGCGTGAATTTATCTTCGGTGAGGATGATGACGTGCAAGTGGCTGCTCTCGGTCTTGACGAGGAACTATTGCGCCGCTTGAACCGCAACATGATGCTGTTTTACACGCATCTCACCCGTCCTTCCGGAAGTGTGCTCAGCGAGCAGCGCGAGAACATCGGCGAGCGCCGCGCGAGTCTCATCGGTTTGCGCGATCTCGCGACGCAAGCCCGTGACTGTCTGAGGAGCAGTGACCTGACTACATTTGGCGAGCTGCTGCATCAGGGCTGGGAACTGAAAAAAGGCCTTGCCAGCGGGGTAAGCAACCGCACGCTTGATGAATACTATGGCGTGGCTCGGGATGCCGGCGCCCTTGGTGGGAAAATATCGGGCGCGGGCGGTGGGGGTTTCCTGCTGCTCTACTGCCCCCTGACAGCCCAGGATGACGTGCGCCAGGCGCTTCCCACCCTGCGTGAGCTCCCCTTTACGTTTGAGCGTGACGGCAGCCGGGTCGTGTTCAATCTAGGCCGCTAACACACCACGACCTACTTACGGGTGGGCTACGCTGCCGGCAGGACGCTTGACGAAAACAAATCCCTTCGCTAGAATTCAAAAACTGAATGCTGTTGGAACAGCATCTTTATGAGAGATTACGAGTATCGTCTTCTTGGTGCCATTGCAGATAACCCCACTGTCACTCAGGCGGGCCTTGCGGCCCAGCTCGGCGTAGCCGTGGGTAGCGTGAACTGGTACATCAAGCGCATGGTGGCGAAGGGATACGTGAAGGCCACGCGCATGCAGCGCACTCGCTTGAAATACCACCTGACACCGGACGGCGTGGCGCTGCTGGCTCGGCGTACGAGCGAGTATATGGAACGGTCGTTGGGTGTATATCGGCAACTGCGCCGGGCCGCCAGAAAGACGGCGGCGGACATCCAGCGGCGGGGAATTGAGCGCGTGCTTCTACAGGGGGATGGGGATGCCGCTGACATTCTCAGACTCACTTTGTTGGAGCATGGGGTGGCCTCGACGAGCGCATCGACTGATTGGGCGGTTAGCTGCAGCGGCAGCGATTATCACCTCGAGCCCTGCATAGGCCGAATGGGAGCGGACGCGCCTGCGGAGAGGGAGGCAACCTGAGAAAGATGCTGGAGATATGCCTGCCGGCCAGCACCCGAAAGTGGTACGTGCTGCGCACCAAACCGCGGAAGGAGCGGCTGGTAGCCTCGCAGCTGCGCCTGCGCGATGTGGTGGTCTACTTCCCGACATATCGGCGGGCGAAAAATGGCAGACGCTCCACGCGCGAAAGTGCGTTCTTTCCGGGTTATGTGTTTGTGCATGTCAATCTTGATCAGATTGGCAGCAGTGCCCTAAGTTGGATTCCCGGCCTGCACGGACTGGTGCAATTTGGCCAGCGACCTGCTGTGATTGCCGAACATCTGATGACAAATTTGAGAGCGCGGCTCGCGGTGGTTCAGCGGGCTGGGGGGATAGCGTTTGCGGGTCTGGAGAAGGGCGACGCGGTGCGCGTGACGCGCGGGCCGTTCAGTGGATATAACGCCCTCTTGGATGCGCGCCTGCCGGGCCACAAGCGTGTGCGCGTGCTGTTGGCGCTTTTGCGCGGCGGCGCCCTCGGGAGTGGGCGGTGTCTCCCGCTGGAGCTTGATGCGGGCGACATTGAAAAACGGCACAGACGGCGGCGGGGCCGCCGTCGCCACTGAGCTCTGAATGGCTGCCCGACCGGGCGGCCACAGACTCCCCCGCAACTGCGCGGGGCGCGGGTCGGGCTCAGGCGGTGTCGCCAAATACAGCGAATTATTTACGGCGCGGAACGACGTGCCGGATGGGCGGAGCATGGCTGACATCTAAATGCTTTCCCGTTTAACATCGATATGACGAATGGTTTTTGGAACGACAAACGTGTGTGTGTGACAGGCGGCGCCGGCTTCCTCGGCTCAGCCATCGTTGAGGAACTGCGCCTACGCGGGTGCGCGCACGTGGCCATACCACGCAGCCGTGAATTCGACCTGCGCACGCTGGACGCGGTACAGCGATTGTACGCGGAGGCGCGGCCTGACATGGTGATTCATTTGGCGGCGATTGTTGGCGGAATAGGCGCAAACAGCGCGCGGCCGGCCGAGTTCTTGTATGACAACCTGATGATGGGTACACAATTAATGCATGAAGCCTGGCGCGGTGGAGTAAACAAGTTCGTAGGCATTGGCACGGCGTGCGCATACCCGAAGTTCACCCCTGTGCCGTTCCGCGAGGATGAGCTCTGGAACGGCTACCCGGAGGAGACCAACGCGCCTTACGGCCTTGCAAAAAAGATGTTGCTGGTACAGAGTCAGGCCTACCGACAGCAATACGGTTTTAACTCGATCTACCTGCTGCCAGTGAATATTTATGGACCCGGTGACAGTTTTGATCCGCAAAGGTCTCACGTGATTCCTGCGCTGATAAAGAAGTGTACCGATGCCAGGCGCAGCGGCGCGGAAGAGGTCACGGTGTGGGGAGACGGATCGCCAACGCGGGAGTTTCTCTACGTCAACGATGCAGCGGAGGGGATTTTGTTGGCGGCTGAACATTACGACAGCAGCGAACCGGTGAACATCGGCCTCGGCTTTGAGATTGCCATCAAAGAACTTGTCGAGAAAATCGCGCGACTGACTGGGTTTGAGGGCTACCTTAATTGGGACTCGACAAAACCAAACGGACAACCTCGCCGGCGTCTGGATACCAGCCGTGCAATGGAGCAGTTCGGGTTCCGGGCGCGCACCGGATTAGATGAGGGGCTGCGCCGGACCGTGGAGTGGTATCTCGCCCGTGAAGAAAGGGTGACCACGTGAGTGCATCCCTGAAATCGCGCACTAGAGCAAGCGTGCGGGTTGCCACGGTCATCGACCCGTCGGAGAGGCACGGCTGGGTCGATCTTCGAGAGGTCTGGGCCTACCGCGACTTGTTTTATTTCTTGGTGTGGCGCGACATAAAAACGCGCTATGCGCAGAGTGTACTGGGAATCGGGTGGGCAATCATTCAGCCTCTGTTCAGCATGGTCGTATTTACGGTGGTGTTCGGCAACATGGCGAAAATTTCCTCCGATGGTGTGCCCTACGCGATTTTTAGTTTCGCGGCTCTGGTGCCGTGGACGTATTTTTCTGGCGCGTTGACCAGCGCGGGTGGCAGCCTGCTGACCGCACGCGGCATAATCACAAAGGTATATTTTCCGCGCATTATCGTTCCATTGGTGGCCGTGGTGGCGAAACTGTGGGATTTCGGAATCGCGCTGCTCATTCTCTTCGGACTGATGGCGTACTTCGGTTTTGTGCCCACGGCACAAGCGCTACTTCTCCCGGCGATCACGCTTTTGATGATTTTGACTGTTGCCGGGGTTGGCATGTGGCTCACTGCGCTCGCGCTGCAATATCGTGACATTCAATACAGTCTTGGATTCGGCGTGCAACTGCTGATGTACGCATCGCCGGTGGTGTACCCGGTCAGTATGGTGCCGGAGCGCTTTCGGGTGCTCTATAACCTTAATCCGATGGCGGGCGTGATCGAAGCCTTCCGATCTGTTCTGCTGGGCACTAACCCGATTCCATGGGACGCGCTCGCAATCGGCGCAGGTATGGCGCTACTGCTCGCGCTCAGCGGCGGTGCGTATTTCATGAGCATGGAGCGGAGGTTCGCCGATGTCGTTTAATGACGTTGCCGTCCGCGTGGAGAACCTCTCCAAACGCTATCGCATCGGGCTGCAGGACGAGCGTCATCACACCCTGGTGGGAACACTGCTCCAATTGGCCGGCCAGCCGGTGAAGAACTTACGCCGGCTGCGCAGCCTGACCGCTTTTGGCGATGACGAGCATGACGCGGAAGACGTCATCTGGGCGCTAAAGGATGTCTCCTTTGAGGTCAAGCGCGGCGAGGTGGTCGGCCTCATCGGACGAAACGGTGCGGGAAAAAGCACTATCCTGAAAATACTGTCGCGCATAACCTATCCCACAGCCGGTCGGGTGGAAATCAACGGCCGCGTGGGGTCGCTGTTGGAGGTGGGCACCGGTTTCCATCCCGAACTCACCGGCCGTGAAAACGTCTATCTGAATGGTACCATTCTTGGCATGCGCAAAGCTGAAGTTGACCGGAAGTTCGATGAGATTGTTGAATTCTCAGGGGTGGGAAAATTCATCGACACCCCAGTGAAGCGCTATTCCAGTGGCATGAAGGTGCGCTTGGCATTCTCGGTGGCGGCGCATCTCGACCCGGAGATATTGCTGGTTGACGAGGTGCTGGCGGTGGGCGATGCCGGCTTCCAGAAGAAGTGCCTAGGAAAGATGCGTGACGTCGCTAAGGAGGGGCGCACAGTCCTGTTCGTCAGTCACGTAATGCAGGCAGTGCGGAACCTGTGCGAACGTACTCTTCACGTGCATTGGGGAAAGATTGCAACCGATGGGCCTACTCATGCAGCGATACGCGATTACCTGACCGGAGGGGAGGTAAAGCGGTCGGAGAGGTCCTGGAATGATGCCGGGTCGCGGCCAGGTGACGGACGCTTCAAGTTGAAGGCGGTAAGAGTGCTGGACGCACAAGGGAAGTCGTCACCTATGTTTCGCACGTCTGACCCAATCAGAATCCAAATCGAGTTTGAGCTCAATGAACAGATACATGAGCTCGGAGTGGGTTTCGATCTGTTCTCGGCTGATGGCGCCATGTTATTCCGGTCATACCAGTATGATGATCCGGATAAATGGCCTGAGCTTTCACTCGGAAGCAATTGCCTTGAGTGCGTTGTACCGCCCGGTATGCTCAACGGCGGCGAATATGTGGTCCGGCTGTGCGTGCTGCAGCAAGACGTGAAATGGATTCTAAACGGAACCCCTGAACTTGCTTTCGAGATGGAATTCGACCACGCGCGCTCACCTTATTTCTTCAAGTTGCGGCGCGGGGTAATAGCGCCTGTGCTGCCGTGGCGCGCCGTTCCTCACGGGCAGCCGGATGCGGGCCAAGTGGCACCCTCATGAGCGACGGAGGACGACTCTGTAGACATGTTGCGGAACAGGGAGCGATTTGAGAATCTTCGTATCGGCCCCGCACAATCGACCGAGTGGCGGCACGAAATATTTGAACCTGTTCGTGAACATGGTCAACGACCACGGGATTCAGAGTTACATGGTGTTGCCACGCAATCCTGAAAAGGCGAGTTTTTTGAATCGGACCGCACCTCTGATTGACCTGCAGGCAATGCTCACAATGTGCACTGCTGATGATGTGATTATCGATGGGTGGCAACTGGACGAAATCTGTGATGCTACCCAGATAGCTCCAGCGCGACGCAAGGTGTTCTGGTACCACGGTTGTTCAGTTCCGATTGGGAAAGGTTACCAGGGGGAGGCAGTTTATTCTCCACGTTCCTGTTACACCCATTACTGGAATGTGAGTACGGCCTGTGCTCTATATGTCAGCCAGAGGTACGGCGTTGAATCCAGTGTGATGCCGCTGTTTGCGCCGGAAGAACCGGCAAAACTGTACTCACAGGGAATGGGTTACAACGGGCGAAAGGGAGTGCTGGTTCTTTGGGCGCGTGGCGCATGGAGGATCTTGCGACTTCTGCCACGCGTATCCCCGGACACCGTTACTGTGATTTATCCGGGTTACGATGAGAGCAGATGGTATGAAATGCTGTCACATCACAGAATGTTCGTCAGTGTTGACCAGGGCATTGGTTCTACGCCATTGTGGCGGCGGGTGCAGTATCGTTTGTTTGGAAAGGAGCTGAATTACTGGAAGACCCCGAAGTCTCGTTTGCTTGGCTTCCCGACCCCTCCTTTTGAAGCGGCCCTTTGTGGGTGTGTAGTGGTTGGTGCGGCTATGGGCGGAGGTTTGGACTGGATGAATGGGGACAATTGCTTTATGGCAGAGGACCTCAATTTGGATTCATTGGTGGAGCAAGTCACCTTGGCCTTGGAAGCTAACGACGAGTATATGGAAAGCAAGGCGCAGGCGGCCTTTCAGGCAGCAAGCAGGTTCACCAAAGAAAGGGCTTGGACTAAGCTGTGTGAACTGTTGGATCTGTAATCCCGAATCTACTAGAGTTGGCCATTCCGTTTGGTGGTGAATGACGTTAAGGGTCTTGCTGGAGTGCGTGGCGCAGATATGAATAGTCGGTGGGTCGGGCCAGTGAAGATCAGATGAGTTGCCCATCTGTGTCTCTCGTCACCCCCTGCTTCAACCACGCCGATTTCGTCGGTGATACCATTGAATCAGTAGTATCGCAGGACTACCCGAATCTTGAGTACATTGTGATTAACGACGGCAGCACGGATGAAAGCGACGCGGTGATCAAACGGTATGCAGACCAATTGCACCACTGGGAGACCTGGCCGGGTTCCCGGCCGGGCCCGGCGCCGGCGATAAACCGTGGCTTCTCTTTTTCCAACGGCGAGATTATGGGCTGGCTCAATAGTGATGACCTGTTGATGCCCAAGAGCCTTTTCGTGGTCGCGGAGGTCTTCGCGCAGTTCCCGCAGGTGGACTGGTTTTCCGGTGTTGCGACCACAATCGACTCAGAAGGGAGATACATCCGCTCCCGAAAATACCGAAAGAACAAGTATGATTATCTAGTTGGTGACTGGGCTGTCATCCAGCAGGAGTCCACATTCTGGCGGCGGAGCCTCTGGGAGGCTGTTGGCGGTAGACTGGATGCGAGCTTGTCAGTCGCACACGATGCGGAACTGTGGTGCCGGTTTTTCCTGCATGCGGAGCACTATCATCTGGATTGCCCCCTCGGCGTTTATCGAAAGGTTCCGCAGAGCACCAGCATCAGAAAGGCGCGTGAGTATTCGCAGGTGACGGAAGACGCTTTGCGCAGTTTTCGAGAGAACGCACCCCCCCATGTGGCGCGGCGGCGGACGTATTACCGCCTATTCAAATCACTCTTGCACGTGTTCGGCAGCCCGGTTTTGAAGCCGCGCCTTGGGAGACTCTTTGGAGTTCCCGATTTTCAATACAGGTCCATCTCCTATGAGCCTGTGGCATGTAAATGGCGCATGTATTCGGAGTGGTGAGATGGTTGCCAGCAACTTTGGTTTGGAATGAGCCCGGTTTCCATTTCGGTGATTATGCCGGCCCGCAATGCCTCCGAGACAATCGCGGCTGCGATTGATTCCATTCTGCGACAGACATTCACGGACCTTGAGCTAATCATCGTGGACGACAACAGCACAGACAACACCGCGGAAATCGCGCGAGAGTATGCCGTGGCTGATGAGCGCGTGCGCGTGTGCGCGCTGCCGGATGACGATCCGGAACGCATCGGTTGGAATGGCACGAACATCAATGCGGGCTGGGCCGCCCGGAACCATGGAATGGAGCGCGCCGAGAGCGAATGGATTACGTTTCAGGATTCTGATGACGCCTCTTTACTGAACCGCATCCGCGTGCAGCACGATTTCGCGGTCAAATATGGATCTTCGCACGTGTGCGTAGATTGGCAGAAATACGCCCCGCAGCATTTGGGAAAACGTCTTGATGTTGAGCGGATTCGCACTGAGCACAGCGATGAGTTATTGGTTAAAGAGCCCGCCGAAATCCTCATGCTGGTGCGGCGCTCAAAAGGGTTCATCCCCAGGCATTTTCGCTGGCTCCATCAGAGCGTGCCGCACAGGATTAGAATTCGCCGCATTGTGCGCGACCTGTTTTTCGGGGATATGCACGCGCATTATCCCGGCGCCGGCAATTGCCCACTGGTGAGGGCGGTGGTAGCCCGAAAGATTGGGTTCCGCCCATTGAGCCACCGCGTGTGGCCCTCGCGGCGGGGCCGCGGAGCCGACCGAGATTTTAATTTCGCTGTTGCCGAGAATGTTGGGGACAGCATAGCCGTGCGCCTGCCACTGTATCTCTGGCGGCACGATGGCCCCGACCACCCGTCCTATTACGGCGATGAATATCAACCGGTGAGAAACGCGGGCGCGTAGGCAGTGCCGATACACTGTTTGTTCCTGTTTCGGCGCAATCGCGCAAAGCAGTTGCAGGACTGGCGAAACGGCGATGGCCCGGTCGATTTCCTCTACGGCTTCCCGTTCATTGATTCAAGCAAGGTTGTGTGCGACTTCGTTGAGGGCGACGATCGGTCAAGTGACTGGCGGCGACGGGTATGCTATCCGATGGAATACGTGATCAGTCGGATTGTGCAGATCGGGTTTTCGCTTCATATCACTTGGATTCACTGGAAAAAAATAACAAAGGCGGATGTACTGGTGTCTACTGTGGACACCTGTGGCCTTCCGATTGCGATGCTGAAGTGGCTCGGGTTTCTGCGCGCGCCGGTAATTTACATCAGTCAGGGCCTGGCGCACCGGTTGCTTGCGCGAGTAGCTAGCGGGTGGGCTTGGGCATTCCGACTTGTCTATTCGCGGTTCTTGCAATCGGTAGAACGAGTGTTAGTGTTGGGCGAGGGCGCTGCTGCGCCGGTTGTGCGGGCGTTCGGCGTGGGACCGGAACGCGTTTCCGTGTTGCCGTTTGGAGTGGATGATAGCTTTTGGAGGCCAGTAGATAATCATCTGCAGGGCGATTATGTCCTCAGTGTTGGCACTGACGCGGCGCGGGACTATACGACTCTGCTACATGTTTCCACCCAAAGCAAACTGCACATCGTGACCCGGCAGCGACTGCCCGGCAGTCTACTTGGCCCTGGGGTACAGGTGAGCAGCGACCATTCTTTCGCGCAGCTGCGCGAGCTGTATAGCGGCGCACGTTTTGTGGTGATACCGCTTCAAGACGTGGACCAGCCCTCTGGGCAGAGCGCTGCATTGCAAGCGATGGCGTGTGCTAAGGCAGTGATAATAACGCGCACGCAAGGCCTCTGGGAAGTGGAACACATGCGGCACATGGATACGTGCTACCTCGTGGAGCCGGGAGATGTGGAGAGTCTGAGAGAGGCGATGGAGTATTTGTGGGGCAACCCGGCAGAGGCCGAGCGAATCGGCCTGAACGCGCGCCGCTTGGTAGAGCGGCGCTACAATGCGAATTCACTTGCCCGCAATCTGGAGCGGCATGTGCTGGCAGTGGCGGCTTAACTCCCGCGCCGTGTGCATGCTGTGGTACTGCCAGAACGTGCGCTCCAGATTTACCGTACCTGCCCGGCGCTTACTGCGAATGGCATGTTGCAGTCAGGTTGTCTGCACAATCCACAACGCGAGTGAAAAGCGGTGATGCAATGGCTGACACGGCTGACGCGGTTGTTTTCTGCAGAGGCCGATATCGCCGCCTTTCACGATTTTCGCCGGCCTCCGTTTGGGGGCGGGAACCAGTTCATGCTGGCATTGAGCGGTGAATTAGAGGGGCGCGGATTTCGAATTGAGCGAAACAGGCTCTCGTCGTCAACGCAAGCCTGTTTGTTCAACAGCTTCAATTTCGATTTCCGCATCTTGCGCCGTGCCGGAAAATCGGGAAGCGCGCGCATGGTTCACCGGGTGGATGGCCCGGTCGACCGCTACCGTGGTGACAGGCGAGGGGTCGACCGGGCCATCTGGGAAATCAACCGCGAGGTCGCCGATGCGACCATCTTTCAGTCGCAATACAGTCTGGATGCACATCGGGAGTTGGGGCTCGAATTTTTGGCACCGGTGGTGATTCGCAACGCGGTAGATCCAGCCGTGTTCTTCCCCGCGGAATCCGCACTCTCCCCGGGTTCGCGGAAAACCCGACTTGTATCCAGTAGCTGGTCAGATAATCCGAACAAAGGGGCAGCGGTGTACAAGTGGCTGGAAGAGAATCTGGATTGGCGCCGCTACGAGTACACCTTCGTCGGGCGCTCACCGCTTCGGTTTGACCGCATTCGCATGCATCCGCCGGTGGATTCGCGCGACCTGGCTGCGGTGCTGCGCGATCATGACATCTTCATCACCGCCAGCTTGCACGACCCTTGCTCCAATGCGCTTCTCGAAGCGCTGGCGTGCGGGTTACCGGCGATTTACGCGCGCAGTGGCGGCCACCCGGAATTAGTGGGTGATGCCGGCTATGGCTTTGAAAGCCGCGAGGAAATCCCCGGGCTTCTGGAGCGGCTGGGGGACAACTATGAACAGGTGCGCGGGGCGATCAATGTGCCTCGATTGGCAAGAGTGGGTACCGCGTATCTGAAAGCGATGGGTCTTCCCGACACGGCTGCTGAATGAGTGCAGGGCATTTGTCTGCTTCACCACGTTTGCAGCATCCGTTCAGAATGCGATTGCGGCAATTTGGCTACCCCGGAGATTAGGTTTGAAAACGTTTGCTAGAAGTCTGATAGCCAAGTCAATGCGCATCCCGGTGAGTGACGAGCCCATGATGTATCGGCGCGAATTGTTCACGGAACTGCTTGTGCTTGCGGGAAAGGCAAGGTTTCGTGGAGCGCGCGTGCTCGAGATTGGACCCAAAGACGGGTTGGACAGCGCGCGGCTGGCCGCGTTGGAACCGCGCGAGTTGGTGCTGTTGGATCTGCCCGAAAAGCGCGCCGATGTCAAAAGTTGGCTCGATGAGATAGTGTGCCCGCACAGGTACGTCGAGGCGAATATCATGTACATTTCCGCGGATGATTTTTCTGCCCTTGGCCGTTTTAGACTGATCTGGTGCACGGGGGTGCTGTACCACAATGCGGAGCAGCTGCGCTTTCTGAGGAAGATGTACCGCTTGCTGCAGCCGGGCGGGTATTTGGTGCTGGAAAGCGCCACGTTGCGGCGACCGTGGTTTCTGCGGTGGGGCAGATTGGTGCAGGTTCACTATCCGCGGACCTACAAGGGCACCGGCAGTATCACCCATCTGCCCACAGCAGCCGCCATCAAGGCCTGGCTGAATATGGTGGGTTTTGGTGAAATCCATGATTCGAAGTGCCATCGCGCCTCCGATTGGAGACTGCTCTGGCAGCGCTATGCTTGCATCTGTCGCAGGACAGCCGACGATACCGCTGGCCGCTACTACTCGAAATCGGGGCGCAACCCCGCGTATCGTTTCGGTGAAAGTACATGAGAGTCATTGTGCCTCGCCTGCCTGATTCTCCTGTCGCGTGAGATTCTTCCAGTTTCAAAACAAAGGCATCATCCTGATTGCGGTGGGGTTCGTGCTTCTCAATCTGGTCGGCTTGGACAGGAGTCCGGTGGTGTGGATGGACGAGGTCACCGTCAACGATCCAGCCAAAGAACTGGCCCTGAATGGCCGCATGATCTCATCCGTTTTCGCCGACTGGAATGGATTTGGCGAGGCGTATTACTGGCAGCCCCCCGGGCAACCCGCGCTGATGGCGTTGGTCTATAAGCTGTTTGCGTTTGGCATCTGGCAGACTAGGATACCGGGGCTGCTGTTTGGGTCGGGTACGCTACTGGTACTGTATCTTCTCGCCGTGCGATTGTTGCGGAGCCGGAGCGCGGCCCTGCTCAGCGCTGTGATTCTCGGCCTCGATCCGAAGTACATCGAGTCCGCCCGCTCCGGACGGATGGATACGCAGAGCCTTTTTCTAGCCCTGATGGGTGTGTTGTTTTTTGTGGGCGTGATGCAGGATGACGACCACGCTAGCGCTCGCGGATGGAGGGTCTTGCTGGCTGGCGCGTGCCTTGGATTGGCGGGTATTACCCACCCGCTGGCAGTCGCCTGGGTGGCCGCTATCGGCGTGATTACCGTCGCATGGCGAAGGCCGGGGCAGCTGCACACCTTCCTCGTAGTGGCCGTACTAGCGGCGATTCCGGCCGCAATGTGGATCCTGTCTGCGGCTGCTGCGGGCGACCTCGAGCTGCTCAGAACCCAATTCCTCGAGCACGGAAGCAGCCGATTGTACGCAGGTGGCGTGTTCAAGCGGATTGTCGATGAAGTGCTCCGGTATGCCGAAGAGTACAAGTTTGCACCGCTGCTGTTGGCGCTGTACTGCGGAGGGGTGGCGTGGTTGCTGTGGCGCCGGCCTCGCTTTCGGCGTGAGGGAATGTGGCTAGCGATTCTCTTCGTCGTACCGGCGTTTTTCAACGCGCTGTTCATGTCGAAGAAGGTCGGGTTTTATTTTCTGCACCCGGTGGCGGTGCTGGCGATGATGGCCGGGTCAATGACGGCCACGTTGTGGCAAAGTTCGTCTTTCGCGAAAGGTAGCAGAATGGCTCTGCTGTCCCGGGGTGCCTTAATCCTGGTGCTGGTCAATGTGCTCGCTGCGGGAATCATCGGCCGCTACGCCGCGTTGGCCTATCAGTGGCGGCAGCGCGATTACCGGCCGGTGGCCAGTGCGCTGGCGAAAATCGTGCCGCCAGATAGCGTAATCTGGGGGCCGCCGGACATCTGGTATGCGGTGGAGCAGGCCGGCGCCTCGTTGCGCATTCGCGGAGAACCCGACCCGACGAGACATGATTACCTTGTCACCAAAGTAGCTGGCAATACAGTGCTGCCGCCGAATGTGCGCATGGTTGGCGAATTCGGGGATGGGCTACCGCCGGTGTTTGGAGCGCTGCAGCTGCGCTCTGCTGATTACCGCATGCGGGTGTGGGAATGGGAACAGCGCTGAGTTCGCGCCGGGCTGCTGCTCGCCCCACCGTCGACAGCCGGCGCCCTTTTCCAGGCCGCCTGCAGCGTCTCGCAGACCGCGTGAGCAGCTGCCTGCCCTGGCCACGCACTGCGCAGCCAAGGTGTTTTTTTGGCCTGCGAGAAACTCCCGGTGGGCCGGGTTTTTTTTCGCGCAAGCTGACGCGCGAGTTTGAAAGACAGGGGAGAATCGTCACTCACACCCGGCTGCGAGCCGCGCGAGCCGCGCTGCTTTTCAGCGTTTCGTGGGGAGATTGGTTCTACCGGCTGTGTCGCCTGTGGGGCGTGCGCACCGTGCTGCGCGTGGATGGGTTCATGCTGCCCAGCTACTTTGATAACCGCGCGCAGCCGTCCGGGTTTCAAGCGCGCGCGCTCACCACAAGTGACATGAGATTGAATTATCGCATGCAGCGCGACCTGCTGCGCGCCGACCACGTGGTGTATCAATCGGTTTTCAGTAAAGAGATGGCGGATGCTCATCTCTACAACCGACGCGAGCGCTATTCCGTCGTCCACAACGGGGTTGACCTTGAGCGGTTTCAGCCGGAAGGAAGACGCGGCGGAAGGGTGCGGCTGCTGGCTGCGGGCTCGTTGCGGCATGAGTATATGCTCGGCACGATTTTGCCGGTGTTCGCGCGATTGTGGCATAAGCACGATCTTGAACTACACGTCGTTGGCACGCTGGGTCAGGTTTGCCGGCGGCAGCTGGCGGATTTCGGTGAGCAGAATCCTGAAGCGAGTGAGCGCATTAGGGTGGTGGGTGCGATTGACAATGATGACATGCCGCGAGAGATGAATCGAGCGGATGTACTCTTGCATCCGCGTCTGGGAGACTGGTGCCCAAACGTCGTGGTGGAGGCGATGGCGTGCGGGCTGCCGGTTGTGTGCGGCTCATGGGGCGGGGCAGCCGAGCTTGTCGGTGCAGGCGGGATCGTGGTGCCCACTGAGAAGTGGAGCTACGGAGCGGAATTCGTGGCGGGGATGGCAACTGCAGCCGAAAGCGTGCTGGCCTCGTTGGCTGGTTATCGAGAGAGCGCGCGCAAGCACGCCGAGTCAGAATTTGACATTCGCGACGTTGCGGAGAAATACGCGCTTGCCATGGGGCTGAAGCATGCCGGCTAATAGGTCCGGACGAAAGAACCTTCTGCTGCTGGCGGCAACCTGCGTTGCCGCCTTTGTGCTTCTGGAGGCCGGCTTGCGCCTGACGGTGTTTCACTGCGCGATGCCCGAGCCCAATCTGTGCCGCTTTGGGGTTGTGAAATACTTCTTCAATCGCACGGAGGGTGGCGGCGACCTCGCTCCAAATCAGGATGGCGTCTGGGCCATCTGGCCGCACCGCCCCTATCATGTGCAGACTAATTCGGACGGCCTGCGCAATGTTGAAGAGGCGGATGGCAGTCACGATATACGCATCCTCGCAATCGGCGATTCGTTTACCTTTGGCCCGTACGTGCCCAATGAAGACTCCTGGCCCGCGCAGTTGGAACGATTGCTGGATGCCGCCCCGCACCCGCACGCGACCGCCCAGGTGCTCAATGCCGGTGTGGCCGGGTATACGATTGTGGATGAATACCATTACCTAAAAGAACGCGGGCTGGCGCTTCAACCAGACCTGGTTATTCTGGCCTTTTTCCCGAACGATATCTCCGACATGCGCGGGTTGCAGCGCGATTACCTAGCGCGGCCGGTGCGGCGGGTGTACGGGACATCTTTAATGCTCTGGGCGCGCACCACGCTCATCAATCTTGAGCAAAAGCTCGCCATATTGCGCTTCGCGCACAGTTTGAAAACCGGCATGCTGCGGCGGGAGGCGCAAGTCCAAAGGCAGGTGGAAAAGGAGCAGTTTGCGGGAGAGCCTTCCACACCTGAGACGGGCTGCGATGCGTTTCACCGCGCACAGAACGAACCGGCAGGGAATTGCTGGCAGACTTATCGCGAGTGGTTCGCAGCGACAGCGTCCATGCTGGCGGAGCACAATGTGCCAATGCTGGTGGTGGCGATTCCGGATTATCGGCAGCTGCCGGAAACAGGTTACCCGGATGCGCCACAACGTTTTGTCGCCCAGTTGGCCGCCGATGCCGGGGTGCGGTTTCTCGATTTGACCCCGGCGCTGAGGGCCCGAGCTGAGATAGAAACAGCGTATCTGATGCAATATGACCCGGATTATGAACCGGACGCCGATTACCCGGCAGCAATCGCGCGCTATCGGGGAAACGGACACATGTCCGCGTACGGCTATCGAGTGGCGGCGGAAGCGATCGCGGAATACCTGAAAGGTAACCCGTACTGGCCGAGGAATTGACCTGCACCGGGCCATGACTGGAGCACCATCTTCGATGGCTGCAAAAACCACACTCGATGTGTTCAAAGTTCATGAATTCGTGGAAGCGCTCGGTGTCGAACTTCCGCCTGTCGAGCGCTTCTGGAAACTGGGTGATGCGACGGCATTACGAAATCGGGCGGACGGATCCTTTTTTCGCGCCAATTACGAACGCGGCATCCTCCTTTATGCACTGGTGGCAAAACATAGGCCGACCTCGGTGCTGGAGTTTGGAACCGGTCGGGGATATGGCTGTCTTTGTGTGGCGTGGGCAATGCGTGATTGCGGCATCCCTGGCGTCATTCACACGGTTGATAAGGTTTCATCAGATGAGAGCATCAGATGGCCGGTTCGCTGGAATGAATCTGAAAAGCCGCGCGTTGAACTTCTCGCGCGTGCTGAGGTGTGGAGGCGGACAGCGCATCCCGGTTGGTTGGAGCACGTTCGTGAATTGACGGGGTACTCCGCTGCGGTCATGCGAGGATTCTGCGGCGCGCCGGTGGATTTGGCCTTCATCGATGCCGGTCACGGGCATCGCACTGTGCAGCATGACTTCTATGCCGCGCTGCGCGTCGCGGCCGATAGTATTGGCATTCTCTTCGATGATTATTCGGCCGAGGATTGGGGTGTGGGCACGCGAAGACTGATTCATGAGGAAGTGTTGCCGCACCGTAACGCTAGCCTGATTCTCACCGACAGGCGCTGGCCAGGCGGGGAGCGAGAGAATCAGACTGACACTTCCACCGGAATGGTGTGGGTGCAGTGCGAATCACTACCACAGCTGTTGGATGAGATTCAATCCGGGTTTCCCCCGGGCTTGTTCGCGTCTGGCTACCGGTTCTGGGAAATGTGGTATTCCCTGCGGATAATGGTGGGGCAGAGAGTACGTCAGGCGCTGCGAGCGACTTGCGGCGGTTCACGGCGCTGATGCGCGTTCTCGCCATTCAGACCGCGCTCGCAATCACATCTGGCGGAGCGCGCGCCGATTACGAAATCCTTGCGTATCTCGCGCACCGTGGTCATGCCATCGAGGCTGTCATTCCGCGTACGAACCGGTCCGTATGCACGGCGCCGCCGGCCGTGCGGATGCGCTGGATTTCCGCGCGTGGCCTGAAGTTCCCGCAATCGTTGGGGCTAATGGCGTTGCCGGGTCTGCTGCGCGCTGCGCTGCGCTTCCGCCCGCACATCATCCGTGACCACAGCCCATACTCATACGGGTTGGCCAGCCAGTGGATTGGCAGGCTGCTGCGTGTGCCGGTGGTGGGCATGATTTATCACCTTGATAAAAGCCTTAAGGGGGCGCGGTGGGTGGAAAGAAGTTTGCTCGGTCGATATGACTTCGTTCTCACCATCAGCAAGTTCTCGCTAAAGCAGCTGCAGCAGATTGTGCCGCACCTCGGTAACCGCACCGAAGCGATTTATTGCGGAGTGGGGCCACAGTTCGCGCGGCCCGAATCCGATGGAGGAGTTTGGCGGAAACGTATGGGAATTCCTCCCGATGTGCCTCTGTTCAGTACCTCCGGCGTGCTGAGTCCACGGAAAAACCACGCCTTCTTGCTGCAGGTGATGCAGGCTTGGTTTCACCTGGGCCGCGATGGCTTCTTGATTGTCACCGGCGAAGGCGAACTGGCGCAGCAGTTGAAAAACCAGGCGCGCGCGGCTGAAGTGGCCGAACGGGTGTTATTTCCGGGGTATCTGCCGGAAAACGAATTGTGTCGAGCATTTGAAAACAGCACTGCCTTCCTTTTCCCTTCTAGAATGGAGGGCTTCGGGCTGGCGCCGGCGGAAGCCATGGCGTGTGGCACTCCCGCGATTGTATCAGACCGGGGCGCGCTGCCCGAGGTAGTCACCAATGGCGAGACCGGTTACGTGCTGCCCATCGATCAGGGCGCTGAACCGTGGTTGCGCGCCATGGCGCGCCTGTGCGATGACGACAACTTGCGTGCCCGCTTGGCCGCAGCTGCGCTGGTGGATGTGCACGAACGGTTTAGCTGGGAAAAAACTGGCCGGGAGACCGAGACAACTTTCCGGCGGGTGATCGCTGCGCACCGAAAGCAGATGGGATAAGCCTGTGCGCGTTCTGGTCGTAGGTGCACAACAATATCCCATGTACGCGCCCGCGTGGGCTCGGGGCCTGCGCGAGGTGGGGGTGAAAGCGAGCACATGGGACTGGACGAAATCTCTCGGTTCAGGCTTGGTTGGCCGGTGCGAGCGGCGCTATTTGGTCGGGCCGGGAATCGCGCGCGCGAAAAATGAGCTACTGCGCAGAGCAGCAGAGAGCAGCGCCGAAGTCGTCTTACTTTATGCGCTAGCGGCAATAGATGCGCCCACGGTGCAGGCGCTTGCGCGGCAACACTGGGTGGCGGGTTATCACAACGATGACCCCTTCGGAGCGCATGGCGGAAAACCTGGCCTGCGGGCGTGGAAGCGAGCGCTCCCCCATTTCCACAGCCACCATGTGTTCCGCCGCAAGAATGTGGCCGAATATCGGGATTGCGGCGCGGAGCGAGTTAAGGAATTGCGCCACTTTTATCTTCCGTGGCTGCACCGACCGGCAACGCTTACGCAAAGCGAGAAAGGGCGCTATGAGAATGAGATTGTGTTCGTCGGTCACGCGGAAGCCGATGCGCGCATGGGATATCTGGCGGCGCTGCTGGCGGCCGGGCTGCCGGTGCGCGTCCACGGTGGGAGCAAGTTGTGGCGGCGTCATCTCCCGTTCTCTCTTCGGCGCGCGTTTGCGCCCCTTCGGCCGGTCTACGGGCAGGACTACGTGAAGACAATCGCTGGCGCGAAAATCTGTCTCGCCTTCTTCAGCCGCGCAAATCGGGATGATTACACCACGCGCGTGTTTGAAATACCGGCGGTGGGCGGCTTCCTGATGTGCGAACGCACTCCTATTATGCAGGAATTGTATCGAGAAGATGTCGAGGCGGTCATGTTCTCGAGCGAAGATGAGCTGGTGCAGAAATGCCGCTGGTATCTGCAGCACAAAAGAGAGCGCCAGCAGGTGGCCGCTGCCGGCCGGCGGCGCTGCCTCGCGGGCGGCCATGATGCGGTCAGCCGCATGCGGCAGTGGCTGCACGATACGCGGAGTTGGATGACTGCGGCTGGCCACCCGGGCGCGACGGCATGACGCGACTGATCTGGGTCTGTTCCACGCTGCCGCCATACAATGGCTTTCTTTTTCGCTCGCTGTCCGCGCAGCCGGGCATAGCCTTGCAGGTGGTTGTCAACAAGATGGAGGACGCGCGCCATCCCTGGAAAAAGGGGTTGACGAGCGGCTTCAATGCGCGACCCATACGCCGGGCTGCGGGAATCGATTGGGATTTGCTGCGCGAGGCCGTGTGGTCAAGGAATACCATGGTTGTAATCGCGGGCTGGAATGTGCCTGCGGTCATCCTGTTCGCCAGCCTGCTGGCAGTCAGAAGAGCGGCCTTTGTGCTGTGGACCGACACCCCGGACGTGGACGCCTACCGCCCGGCGATGAAGGCTGCGCTTCGCGCCCGCTGGTTGCGCTGGCTTTTTGACCGCGCCCGCGCCGTGATGGGCACCGGTACGCCGGCTCTGGATGCCCTGCGAGAAATGGGTTGCCCGGCCGGTAAATTACTCAAATTCCCGTTTTTCGTTGATCTTGAAAACTATCACGGAAGCAAAGCCGCGTCACCGGCAGAGAAGGTCATGCGATTTGTGTCGGTCGGTCGAATCGAGAATGCGGTCAAGGGGCATCATCTCGCGGTGGAGGCGCTCGGCCGTGTGTCGGAGCGAACTCGCCGACCGGATTGGAAATACACAATCGCGGGGGGCGGCCCAGACGCAGAGAAGCTGCGCGCACTGATTGCATCTCGTGGCTTGGATGGGCGCATCAGAGTGACGGGCTGGTTGGAGCCGGACGAAGTCGGGGATGTATTGCGGCGTTCGGATGTGCTCATTCACCCCTCGCTGCGCGATGCGTATCCGGCCGCCGTGCTGGAGGCGATGGCATCCGGCTTGCCTGTGATTGGCTCCGACGCGGCCGGTTCAGTCCTTGATAGGGTCGTTCATATGCAGAACGGATGGATACACGCCGCCGGGGATGTTTCTCAGCTCTCTGAGCAAATCGAATGGGCGTTGCAGCACCGTGGGGATGTGACTGAGATGGGAAGGGCTGCGCGGCTCACAGCGGAGGAATGGCCGGTTTCAAGAGCAGTTGAGATCATCCGTTCCGTTCTTGCCGGTCAAGTGAACTGAGATGCGCTATGGAATTGATGCTTCCAATTTGAGGTCCGGAGGGGGCGTTCACCATTTGCTTCGCATTCTTGAAAACGTCGGAAACTCTCCGGGTGGCGATACGCACATCACTGTGTGGGGCAGTCGTGCACTGTGTGAGCGCATAGCGCGCCGGGAAGGGATTACGTTGACGGCGGTACCGGATCTGGATGCCTCCCTGCTCCGGCGGCTGCACTGGCAGATGCGGCGGCTGCCCACACTTGCCGGCCGCACATGCGACATACTCTTTGCCCCCGGCGGTCTGACGGGAAATCACAGCATCCCCACTGTTGTCATGTGCCGGAACATGCTCCCGTTCGACCTGGGGGAAGCCCGGCGATATGGCGCCAGTTTCATGCTGGCGCGGCTGTTGGTATTGCGCGTGTTGCAGGCGCGCACCTTCCGCCGCGCAACTGGGATGATCTTCCTCAGTGATTATGCGCGCGAGCGCGTCGTGGCCCAGATCGGTCAGCTCCCCGGTAAGACTGCGCTGATAGCGCACGGAGTGGCACCTCGATTTCAGCATGAGCCAAGGCGGCAGCGGCGACTTGAAGAATATTCGCTGGAGAAGCCATTTCGTCTGCTCTATGTTTCGATTGTCGATGTGTACAAGCACCAGTGGCACGTGGCTGCCGCGGTGGCATCCTTGCGCAGGAGTGGGATGCCAGTCGTGCTGGACATCGTCGGGCCTGCATATCTGCCTGCGCTCCGGCGGCTAAAAGCGTCTCTGAGGGAATTGGACCCGACGGCTGCGTTCGTGAAATACTGCGGCGCAGTGGCGCACCCCGAATTGCATCAGCGTTACCACGGCGCTGATGGGTTTGTTTTTGCCTCTACCTGCGAGAATATGCCCAACATCCTACTGGAGGCGATGGCTGCTGGGCTGCCAATCGCGTGCTCTGAGCGCAGACCGATGACTGACATCTTGGATGCAGGCGGCCTGTATTTCGACCCGCTACGACCGGACAGTATTTCGCGCGCGATTACCACCATGGTTCGGGATCCTAAAAAGCGCGCTCGCCTCGCAAGCACAGCTTACGAACGCGCCGCCAACCGTACCTGGCAACGTTGCGCGCTCAACACGTTTCAATACCTGAATGAGTGTGCCGGGGCGCGAGCCGGTCGTGCGCCACAGTCTGAACGTGCGTAGAAAGTTGACACGAAGTACGTTCGAGAATTGGCCGGCTCGGCTCATTATCATTCTGTGGTTGTACCTGACCGTGACTTACAGGCAGGAATTCAACGTTTTCGCTCCGGCGACCAACATGTTGCGCAATTTTGGGCTATGGCCATTGGCAGAAACTGTCACGACTGTAGCCAGCTGGATGGAATTGCCATGGGGCCGTTGATCACCCTAGCGGTTGCCGGCGCGTACTCCGTTGTCTGCATTCTCGTGGGAATGGCAGGTTTTCGTTTCCTAGGCAGTGATGATGCTAGAGACAAAAGCCTGATGAGGCTCGGCCTTGGCAGCGCGTTCGCTCTTGGTCAAGGCGTTCTGGCTATCATCTGGATGCTAATAGGCCTCGCGGGGTTTTTCGATCGGCGCTGGATTGTGTGCGTGTTACTGGCAGGAGCCGTAACTGGAGCGCTCCCATTTGTCAGACGAGATACACGGAGGATTCTTTTTCGTCAGCTAACCCCCAAGCTGGTGAGATCCGTGAGTGCATTTCCAACGCCCCTGTTGCCGGCGGTTATAGCGTTGGTGGCAATGGTGGTTGTAGTTGGGATTTTCAACGGCTTGCTGCCACCGCGGTTCGGAGTAGGAGATGGTTTTTTTTATTACCTGGTGTTTCCCAAGACCATGGCCGCCTCTCATCGCATTGCGCCTGTGTCTGGTTACGAATCTTCACACAGTGTGCTCGGGTATCAAGGAGAGATGCATCATGCCGTGCTTTTCAGTCTTGCAGGGGAAAACGCGGCAATGCTATTTGTGTGGGTGACAATGTTGGGGGTATTTGCACTGTTGCTGCGGCTGTGTGAGGACCTGGGATTACGACCAGTGGGAAAGCTCGCCGCATTGGTCGCTCTTTTCTCCTCGACTGCTTTCAATTTCTTCCTGACCGATGGAAAGGTCGATACGTATGCCCTGCTTTTCGGGATGGCTGCATTCCTGTGGACTTTGCGCGCACTCGATTCGCCTGTGTTTGCGCCCAGACTTGCGGGATTATTCACCGGGCTTGCGATTGTGGCCAAACTCACATTCGCTTACTCGGTGGCAATTCCAGTGATATCGATATTGATTGTTACGGTGCTGAAGGAAAAAGATGCGCGGGACGAGAGGTCGTCAGGTACACGGCTTTTTTGGCGGTTAGCCGGAATCCTCTCCCGATTCTCGTTGTTTTGCGCGCTTCCCATTATGACTCACATGTTCAAAAACGCTGTAATGTTTCGCGAACCGTTGGCGCCATTAGTGTTCCTTAATCAGCCGATTTCAGTTACCTCCAATTACAGCTGGAATTCTCCCGACACTGCAAAGCAGCTCCTCTGGGCTCTGCCGTATTCCCTCGTTTACGGCAAATACTCAGTTGGGCATCTATCCCCTTTGTTTTTGGCAGCTCTTCCGATCGCAGTTATGGCTCCCAAATCCATATGGAGGACCTACAGCAGAGCAGTAACGCTGGCCATAGTTGGAGTAGTGGCGCTTCTCGTAGGCGCCTGGGCGGAGGCCTCCTTCTTTACTGTGCGTTTTCTTTTACCGGCCGCGGTTCTCGTGCTGCCGATGTTAGGACTTCTGTTTCAGACTGCGGTGGAGGCCTGGGTGGCGCATTTTGCCTCGCTTGTCGCCATTGCTGTTGCACTCTGCACGGTCATGCTCGGATATTCTCAGGTAGGCCATGACTGGCAGCGCATGGTGCGTTACAGGTTTCAAGGTGCTGACGTATGTGAGTTTGACACCGTGCCGTGGTTTCCGAGTTCCATGTGTAAGTCCTTGATTTCATTGAACGAACTTGCTTCTCCGGGCGACCGCATTCTTCATCATGGATATTCGTACTGGCTGCGGCCGGATCTGATTCAATGCATGCCCACTAGGGACGAATGGAACTGGATTAGCGCTGCCTCGACTGCACACGATGAATGGTCGCGGATTCACGCGCTTGGTTTCCGCTTCATCGTGACAGACCGCGAGCTCCAACCCACTCCAGATTGGCTGTCCGTTTCTCGCATAAACCTAGAATCTGAAGTGCAAGTGTACGAGTTGAAGTCCCTGAATTTGGGCCTGAAGCCCCAATTCGCTTGTCGGCAGCTCCAGGAGCCCGCTTGGGATGTGATCGCTGTTAGTGACCGCACGTAAGGCCGACCCGAGCCGTGTTTGTGGCTGGCCGCCTCGCGAGCAGCCTAGGTGACAATGAACGCCTCGGCCGCCGAATGGCAAAACAGGTCCCCGGTCTCATATACGTTTTAGCTTGTGTCGCCCGGTTTGTTTCACACGTAATGAGAGATTGGCTTTGCCGACGGGCATGAAAACCATTGCTCTGATTGTCGCTCTTGTGGGTTGGTTTACCGCGCCGCTTTTCTCACATATTGGTAATTTCGGCATCAGGGATTGGGATCAGCACATATTCTACTTTGGTTCTGTTATCAAAAGCGTGACCGAATTTCGCCAATTCCCATTGTGGAATCCTTGGTATTGTGGGGGAAGCGTACTTTTCCAGAACCCGCAGGTACCGCTGCTGAGCCCGGTGTATCTGCTTGCACCATTCACGGGATTGCTCTTAGCGGTGAAAATCAAAGTCGTGCTTTACTACGGAATCGCCTTGCTCGGAATGATCCTTCTGGCGCGCATGGTTTACGGACTTTCGAATCTTTTCCTGGTTGTTTTGGCAGGATCTATTTTCGTTTTTAATGGATCCGTGTCTCTCCACATCGCCGAGGGGCACATTCCCATGTATGGCGCTGCGTTCTTTCCCTTCGTTCTATTAGGATACGAGTTACATCTATCGCGTAAGCGGCCGAAGTGGTTGCTACTGGGGAGCAGTTCTCTGGCGCTGATTCTCTGGTCAGGTGGCACTTATGCGGCCGCTCTCCTAGTTTTGTTTTTGTGTGTCTATGCTGTACTGCGCGCTCTAATTGAGAAGGACATTACTCCAGTTGGTGGCTTGGCTGCTCTCGGCGGATATGCCTTTCTCTTTTTGGCTCTGAGGCTTGTTCCTGTCATGGATTACATGCGCGAATACCCGAATATTCACATGGCTCGCGAGTTCGTTCCGCCATCCGCATGGTATGACATTTTCTTTGGTCGAGAACAGAGTCTTTTTACGGAGTTCACACTCAGTGATGGTAGCTTCCCAACCGACTGGAAAATGCAATGGGGTTGGCACGAGTATGGTTCGTACGTCGGCGTACCACTCGCAATAATCCTCGGCGCCGCACTTGTCAGGATCGGAGCGAGGGCCAGATCCAGCCAGACCCGAGGGCGCGACCTCGGGCTGCTTCTGTGCTGGTTTGGATTCTCAGTTTTGTTCGTTGGGGATTTTGCATATGTGAATCCGTATCGCGTGCTTAAGCAATTCCCATTCTTCAACGCTTTCCATGTCACCGGACGTTTCCTGATTCCGTTGATGTTTATATCGTCTTTGGTGCTGATGGGTTTCGTGAGCTGGGTCGAAGGTATTCTCGCAAATAGGAGATTACTCAATTATGGCGTGGCCGTCATATGTGTCTTAGTTGTCGGGGACATGATGTGGGTGACGCGGCAGCCGCTGGGAGAGGCCTTCACTATCGAGCCCACAGCCTATCACCGGGCTGTGAAAGGCCTTTCGCCCGGCGAATCTTATCAGGCTGTCGAGAACCTTCCAATACTGAGCCATCACAGCATCAGCGCAATGTATCCGGCTCTTCTTACCAATACCAGTGTCGTTGATTGCTACGAGGTTTACAAGCCGAGACGGGGGTACGAACTGAGCGAGCACCTCGTTTTCTCGTCAGATCCTGGCATTTCGATTTCCAACATCCGGTTCTCGCCCAATCACATCGCCTTCGACTTGGATGCGGAGGATTATGGCTGGGTAGTGCTTAACCAAAACTTCACGCGTGGGTGGTCGCTTAGCGGCGCTGAGGCGCCTGTTCAGGAACTGGGGCAGAAGCCGGCTGCGAGGCTCTCGCCGGGTACCTACGAACAGCTTGCATTCGTGTTTTTTCCGAAGAGCATCTGGTGGGGGCTGGCGCTGACCTGTGTCGGAGCGGTTGTGGCTGTTGCACATGTCTTCGCCGCTCAAATCAGGATCAGGGCGAGACGACAGCGATGATTCGGGTTGTATTGCTCGCCCACAAGGAGGGCAAATCTGTTGCGTCTGTGTTGTTGCAACTCAAAGAGCACCTGACAGCAACCGGGGCTGGCTTCCGGGTTATGTGGTCAGCGACAGCAGCACAGACGACTCGTTCGCCGGAGCAGAGGCGCTGAAGGGCGAATTGCCGCTCACATTGCCAAATCATAAGGCCAACCTGGGCTTGGCGCGGGCATTCGACACCGGCCTGCGGGCCGCAACTGCAGATGCCAGGGCGGATGATTTCATTGTCACAATGGAGGCGGATGGCACCAACCAGCCCGCTGTGGTCGCCGCGATGGCGACGAAAGTCCGCGAAGGTTGCGAAGTGGTGTGCGCATCACGCTACCAGGAGGGCGGGGGTTATGCCCACTTTCCGTGGAAAAGGCGCATCTTCGGGGCTGGCGCTAATTGAATGCTGCGCGTTCTGTTGCGGCAGGGGATTATTCTGGCGGCGGACCAAACGGCGAAGGATAGACATGTGTCTTGCGAGTGCTGTCGGTACAGGAAGTGCTGGGCGCTAGCGGGAGTTTCTGCATGAGAAGACAAGAAGTCGTCGTCAGTGTGTTTTTGTTTGTGATAGCCATCAGTGTGCGTACCTATGTGGCCTTACAACTAATTGGTCAGTACTCAGGTGATGTGCAAGTGTTTCAATTCGTGGCTGACACGATTCGTGTTGAAAAAAGTATATATGCAGTGAAATGGGAGGCCTATTGGCAACCTCCCGGATGGACGTGGATGCTCATTGGCTTAAGGGTTTTGGCAGATTACCTTGGCCTCTCTTTTGACTTCATGGTAAAGATCCCGTGTATGTTGGCGGATGGATTAATCAGTGCATTCTTGTATATTGCTCTTCTGACGAGAGGGAAGGGGAGGCACCATCTCGGTTGGTGCATGTTATATGCGCTTAACCCGGTTTCCATATATGTGTCTTCAATAGTAGGGCAAATTGAAAGTCTAGTGATAGGACTCCTTCTCTTGGGTGCGATCCTAATCCGACGTTCTAAATCCTTTTCTTTCTTTTGCTCAGCTATGCTGTGCCTCGGATTTGCTATTGCTGTCAAAATGTGGGCTGTAATCTTTGTGCCTTTTTTTGTTTGGGAATTTGTCCGAGCGGGTAATTGGAAGTGGTCAGACGCTGTATTGGGATTAACGCTGGTTTCTTTGCCTTGGCTTCTTCAAATGCTACCGTTCTTTTTGGCTGGTGAATCCGACGCGTATGTTTGGTCATTGCGTTACTTTATGTTGCAATCTGGATCGGGCGGGGTAGATATGAAACTTGGGCCAATAAATGTCTTGAGTTGGATAGGGATTCCTATTACAGGTTTGTCACTAGATGTTGTACCCACGCCAGACTCATGGGTAGGGTTGGATCAATTCATGAACTATATTCTGGACCGTTATAGATTATTGCTGCTCTCCAAATTAGTGTTCGCGTGTGTTTTCTTGGTTGTGGTTGTGAAGGGACGATCGTTTGGTTTGGCGCAATCCATTTTGCTCTCATTCTTGCTGATCTACGTGTTTATGGGAGGGTATTTTGGCTACTATCTTGTCTGGTTGTTGCCCTTCGCTGTTATGCTTCAACAAAAAGCGCTGATTCCTTACACAATGTTCGCGTCTATGGTCAATTTACATACTCACCGTTTCACCGCACCGAACATAAGTTTGCCGGGTTTCTTTTCATCTCTAGAGAGTTTTGCGTCAGGAGCGCACATTCATCCTTGGATAAACTTCGGGTTCTGGTGTGTTTGTGCCATCTGGCTAGCCAGAGTATGGGCGGGGACGAGCAAGCAGAGCGCTGTGGACACCTAGGGGTGCCGATGAGGGATTTCATCCAAAAACGGATCAACTATGTTTTCACCTTGCTGTTAATATCGGGATTTGGAATACAAGCTGCCACGTTGACCCGTTATCCGCCGCCCACTTGCGATGAGGCATTTTACGGGCGCAGTGCCAGTCTGTATGTGCAGAGTTTTTTGTCACAAGATGCTTGGTCGCCATCCGAAGCGTTGTTCTTTATGCCCCATGGACGTCTGTATTGGGCGCTATTATGGGGGGCATTGACGTTGTTTGGGCAGAGCTTGTACGCTGCTCGTCTTGTCTCTCTGCTCGGGTGGGTCACATTGGTTGTCGCGACGTATTTGGTCGGAAAAAAGAGCGTTGGTGAACAGGTAGCCCTATGGTCTGCCGGACTCACTGGTATGGCGTGGCTTTCGTTATTCACCGGTCATCTTGCACGACCAGATGTTTTGGCCGCTGCCAGTGGCATGGTGGTGATATGGCTGTTGTTCAGAACCTTGGACCGACCTTCAAAATGGCTCTTATATGTGCTTGGTTTCATGATAGTGGCGCAGCTAGACTTGCACATGAACATGGCGCACTTTTTCATACCTGTTGTGACTGCAGCGGCATATTGGTTAGTCCAAGGAAAACGTTTCTTCTTTTTGTTGTGGCTGTCTGGAGGAATTATCACTGGCGCGGTTTTCATCATGCTTGGGCATGTAGCGGATATGCAAACTATCGGATTAATGATGAATGACCCCATCGCGTTTCTTGATCTTTATCTAGGAACTGACCACATAGGTTCTAACAACGTGATTGGTGTCATACAAGAGTCTGTGATCTCATATAGCAAGTTCTGGAGTCTGTATTACGGTTCAACGCCCCCCACAATTGCGATCCCACAGGGATTCCTGTTTTTATATGGAATACTCAGCGCGTACATGACCGGAAACAAGAAGACCCGTTTGCTCCTGTGGGTCACTGTTATATCGAATATGACCTTTGCAATTCTGCACCGCAGCTACTTCAGTTATAGCTATGCGGTATTGTGGCTCCCTTATTACATCCTCCTGTCGGTAACAGCTATTCGGCGAACACGAATTCCTGTCAGGTGGTCATTATTAAACAGGCATGGCGCCCAAATCGTGTTGGCGAGTTGGATGTGTTTTTATTCTGCGGGTGATGTTTATCTGCTGCGGAACAATAGTGCACAGATGTATAAGAACGATGTTGAACTACTTCTACAGGATATTCGACCTGATTCTCGGGTACTCACGAGCTCATATTGGTGGTATGGGATGTATTCGAAAACTGTTTTCTTGGATGAACACATCGTAGCCCCAGTTGGTAGCAATGTGTGGTGGCAGGGCGTACCAGACATGGACCGCAACGGGGCAGCAGCTCTATTACCATATTCTCACGAAGATTCACCCGATGCCTGGGACAATATGACTGCGAGTGATGGGGTGGCGCTGCGATTGTCTGAAGTACTTCGCCCCGATTATCTAATAATCGATCAGGTGCTCGGTTGTTCGGATGCTCCGGATGGGATGTCGGAGTCGCTGGTGAACTATGCCAGTCAAGCCTGCGTTCGTGAGAAAACCATCAGGACGCAATTGCATGGATGGCAATCCGTTTATTCTTGTCGGCAAGAAGGTATCAAATGAGCGTTGTGCGCAGCGCGAAAGTGTGGGTGATTCTACCTGCATACAACGAAGAAGATGCACTGTTGCCATTGTTGAAATCATTCAGATCGTTGCGCCAAGACTTGCCCTGGCTAGAAGTGGTTGTGGTAAATGATGGTAGTCAAGACAATACCGTCGAAGTGGTAACTTCTTTTCGAGACCATAGTGATGACAACGAGTGGGTTCATCTGGTGATACATGATGAGAATAAGGGATTGGGTCAAGCGATGCGCACAGGGTTTGCCACAGTTCTAGCGATGGCAAAAGATGAGGAATTGATCGTTACCATGGATGCAGACAACACACACAGACCCAGTCAAATACCGGAGATGATCGGGTGTATTTCTACTGGGGCAGACGTGGTAATCGCTTCGCGATTCGTGCGGGGTGCGTCAATGGTTGGGATTCCTTCGTATCGCCGATTGTTTAGTTGGGGAGTGAGCATACTGTTTCGGTTGGTGAGTCCTATAGAGAATGTGAGAGATTATTCGTGTGGTTTTCGATTGTATCGAGCACAGTCATTGCGAGATGCTAGGAGCCTGTGGGAAGAGGGTTTTATTACTGAGCAGGGTTTCGCTTGTATGACCGAAATCATCTACAGAATCAATGCTTTGGCGAGAGTGAGGTTTAGCGAAGTCCCGATTGAACTACGATACGATCGAAAACCTGGTTCAACCAAAATGCCGTTGTGGCAAAACATCAAGGACATGTTAAGGTTGATGTGGCGTCAGCGTCGGGCATTCGCGCGGTCAACATAGGTGCTCCCGAAAGTCATCATCTCCTCCGCCGGAGTATTCCACGCCTATCATCTGGCCCGTGGTGCTCAATCGGGCGGGTATTTGCACCGCTTCATCACGTCTCTCTACAGCCGATATGAAACCGGCTTGGATCGTTCGCGTGTTGTACAGATTCGTTTGCCGGCCTATCTCTCGCGAATGATGTCGGCCTTGCCCGGTGAATATGCCCGAGCCCTCTCGTATTATTTTGGCGACAACCTGTACGATTGGCTTGCCCGCCGCTACGCGGGGGATGGGGACATCTTCCACTTTTTCAACCACCAAGGTCTCTACTCGTTGCGAGTTGCCAAACGGCAGGGCGCAATCACTATTGTTGAGCGCTCTTCAGCCCATCCCACTTATCAACATGAATTGCTCTTCGAGGAGTATGCCCGCTATGGATTGCGATATCCATCGGTATACCGTCTTCTACACGACAAGCATCTGGTCGAGTACGGTGAAGCGGACTACATCATGGTCGCCTCCGAGTTTGTACGCCGGACGATGGTGGAAGCGGGCGTTCCATCTGAAAAGCTGGTCCGGGTGCATCTGGGGTTTGACCCCACGCGGTTTCGGCCTGGCGAGAAGAGGGACGATGTGTTTCGAGTGATGTATGCTGGTCGCATCACATTGCAGAAAGGCGTCCAGTATCTGCTGCAAGCCTTCTCACAATTGGATATTCCTCGCAGCGAGCTGGTGTTGACCGGAGAAATCGAACCTGACGGAAAGGTTTTCTTACCTGCGTTTGAGGGCAAGTTTCGCCATGTTCGATACTTGCCCCAGGTTGAATTCGCCAAGTCTTACCAGCAGGCTTCCGTATTTGTGCTCCCCTCTCTACAGGATGGATTTGGCATGGTAGTGTACGAGGCGGCGGCCTGTGGCATTCCCATAATTGTGACCGAGAATGTGGGTGCGACAATTCGAGACGGACAAGATGGGTTTGTGGTACCAATTAGAGATGCTGAGGCTCTGGCTCGAAAACTGACCTACCTTTACGAGCACCCACGGGAGCGAATTGCCATGGGGCGGGCAGCGCGTGACTATGTGCAGCAATTTACCTGGGAGAATTATCATCGAGAACTAGTGAGTCATTACGGTACAATTTGGGACGCTAGGGAACAATGACATCCTCGCAGGCGGTCGTCTATTCGACTGGCACCCTTTGTGCGCACGAGGTTTCACAAGCTTCTGAAAAGGTCGGCATGCTGGATCGCTTCATTGCAGGCGCCCTCGTCAAGTACAGTGGCGCAGAGCTTGGCGGATGTGATTGCTATGTTCACAGAAGTGCCGGTTTCGAGCGGCGATTGAGAGTGACCGGCACGGGCACGACACTTACGAGTCGCGGTTTCAATTTCGGCAACTGTCCGGAGGCGATGCGTGCGGGGAGTAGGTCTAGCCCGGTGACCAAAAGTTGAGCGGAATACTGCTTCATTTACTGGGTTGGACTGCCACCGTTGTGTATGGAGACACACTTAAATTCGACCGCTGGTGCTGGCTGCGGAGGCATTTGCGTGTGGGTGGATATCGTACCCTGGATGCTGGATGTGGGAGTGGCTCTTTCGCCATTTACTCGGCCACAAGAGGGAATGAAACTGTAGGCATATCTTATGACAAGAGTCAGCTTCAAACAGCCCGATCACAGTCATCTACACTGGGAATCGGCAACCTCGCATTCTTCCTGGCAGATCTCAGGGATCTGGATCAGATCTCTCTGCAGCTAGGCGCTTTCGATCAAGTCATATGTTTCGAGACCATTGAACACATTCTTGACGACGACAAGTTGATTGGCGACTTGGGAACCCTGTTGATCCCGGGCGGTCAACTACTGCTTGTTACCCCCTCTAGGCAATGCAGACCCATGTTAGGAGACAGAGTGTCAGACACTGAGGATGGAGGTCACGTGCGCTGGGGATACACCCATTACGAGTTGCAGACATTGTTAAGGCGCCACGGTTTAGAGGTTGTTGTCGCGGAGTATGTCAGTGGGGTCATCTCTCAGCAAATCACTAATCTTTTCCGGGTTCTTTCTCTTGGACGGGCAGGTTCGACATGGGCAACCATCGCGTGGCTCTTGACCTTTCCTCTGCGAACGTTTCAGTTCTTTGACCCAGCCCTGACGAAACTCCTCAATTATCCGCATATGAGTGTTGCGGTAGTTGGGAGCAAACCATCAGAATAGACTACTTCTCTCTTGTTTGAAATACGCGTTAGAAAAACCAAAAGTGTTTATGCCTAGGGTGGTGGTGTCCTCCGCCGGAGTATTCCACGCCTATCATCTGGCCCGTGGTGCTCAATCGGGCGGGTATTTGCACCGCTTCATCACGTCTCTCTACAGCCGATATGAAACCGGCTTGGATCGTTCGCGTGTTGTACAGATTCGTTTGCCGGCCTATCTCTCGCGAATGATGTCGGCCTTGCCCGGTGAATATGCCCGAGCCCTCTCGTATTATTTTGGCGACAACCTGTACGATTGGCTTGCCCGCCGCTACGCGGGGGATGGGGACATCTTCCACTTTTTCAACCACCAAGGTCTCTACTCGTTGCGAGTTGCCAAACGGCAGGGCGCAATCACTATTGTTGAGCGCTCTTCAGCCCATCCCACTTATCAACATGAATTGCTCTTCGAGGAGTATGCCCGCTATGGATTGCGATATCCATCGGTATACCGTCTTCTACACGACAAGCATCTGGTCGAGTACGGTGAAGCGGACTACATCATGGTCGCCTCCGAGTTTGTACGCCGGACGATGGTGGAAGCGGGCGTTCCATCTGAAAAGCTGGTCCGGGTGCATCTGGGGTTTGACCCCACGCGGTTTCGGCCTGGCGAGAAGAGGGACGATGTGTTTCGAGTGATGTATGCTGGTCGCATCACATTGCAGAAAGGCGTCCAGTATCTGCTGCAAGCCTTCTCACAATTGGATATTCCTCGCAGCGAGCTGGTGTTGACCGGAGAAATCGAACCTGACGGAAAGGTTTTCTTACCTGCGTTTGAGGGCAAGTTTCGCCATGTTCGATACTTGCCCCAGGTTGAATTCGCCAAGTCTTACCAGCAGGCTTCCGTATTTGTGCTCCCCTCTCTACAGGATGGATTTGGCATGGTAGTGTACGAGGCGGCGGCCTGTGGCATTCCCATAATTGTGACCGAGAATGTGGGTGCGACAATTCGAGACGGACAAGATGGGTTTGTGGTACCAATTAGAGATGCTGAGGCTCTGGCTCGAAAACTGACCTACCTTTACGAGCACCCACGGGAGCGAATTGCCATGGGGCGGGCAGCGTGTGACTATGTGCAGCAATTTACCTGGGAGAATTATCACCGTGAAGTGATTTCCCATTACGATGCGATTTTGAATCAGAGGCGATGAGCGCGCCCACCCCTTCTCATGGAACTGTAGTAACCCTTCGCTCTAGCCGCGAGGCGCGGGAATTGGTTAAGCGCGGCAGTTTGGACTAGCTGTGGCCGACGCATGCATTCACACCCTTGAGCCGATGGAGCACGGGGGAGTGATGGCGAAAGTGCGCGTGGCGGCGGAACTGCTACGCCGGTGCGGACATTCGCCGCGTCTGCTTTACACGGCTACCGACCAGGTTCCGGCCGGCGGGTGGGGCGCGAAGATGCGTTATTTTGGTCAGCATCCGCGTCCATATCGGACCGAGTTCGAGGGATATGCGGGGCTTGCGATTCCGCACTGGCCGCTGCCTATCTGGGCAACGTATGCACTCCCCATGTTTTTCGCGAGGAATGCGCATAGCAACTGCGCGCTTCAAGTGGTCGTGTCCGGAGCGGCCCATTGCGGGTTGCCGGCAGCACTTTTGGGAGTGCGATTCATTGCTTGGGTCTCCACCCTGTATGCGGATGAACTTGCCGGCCGAGCGCTCGCGGGTGATAAGTGGGCGGTGAAAATGGGGAGTGGGATGTCCGCGCGCCTGCTACGGTGGGAAGAGAAGTTGGTACTGGAAAGAGCGTCACTGGTGCTTGCAAATGGCGGATACATCGCTGACAGGATTCGCAACAGTTTTCCCGCCGCGAATGACAGGGTGCGTGTTGCCATCTACCCGGTGGACACTGATGTTTTCCATTCGTCTGTGCCCGACGGCAGGCAATCGGATTCGGACCCCTATCTGTTGTTCACAGGGCGCATTAACGACCCGCGCAAGAACGTAAATATGTTGTTCAAGGCATTCGCGCGCGCGCGCAAACAGCGACCCAATCTCAGGCTGATACTCACTGGAGACCAGCCCTGGGAGAATGTGCGCGCCATGGCTGCGGCGGCCGGAGTGGCCGCGGAGGTGGATTTTGTCGGACGGCAAACCGAGACGGAACTGGTGCGGTTGTATCAGGGCGCGGAACTGTTCTTGCTATCATCCAATCAGGAGGGGCTCGGCATCTCAGTGCTGGAAGCCATGGCTTGCGGTACGCCGGTGGTAGCAACGCGCTGCGGCGGACCCGAAAGCGTATTAGTAGATGGAGAGACCGGTTTCATGGTGCCGCTGAATGATGACACCGCCATGGCGGAGCGTATTCTGCAACTCCTGAGTGACCCTCCATTGATGGCGACCCTGCGGAAAAACTGCGTGCGCCTGGCGCGGGAGACCTTCAGCCGTGCGGTGGTGGAGAAAATCCTACTGGGGGCGTTTCACGATGTCTACCCGGAACACTTTTCGCGCTGACACAACATTGCGTTTTTCAATAATCGTTCCCACTCACAACGAAGAAGAAGATATCGGCGCCACTTTGCGCGCACTGTGTGCTCTCGACCATCCCGATTTCGATGTTTTGGTGGTAGATGATTCGAGCGACCACACCCCCGAGATTGTACAAGCCTGTACGGACAGGCGGGTACGGTACATCCGCCAGACGCGCGGAGAGGGAAGGTCTGCTGCCCGCAACCAAGGCATTCTGGCGGCCACTGGCGAGATCATGGTAATCCTAAATGCGGATGTGCATTTGCCTGCTGATTTTCTTCGTTGTTTGGAAGGTCATTACCGTAGCGGGGCAGACTACGTGTTGGTGGAGAGCCGGGTTTCTAATACCGAGGCCCTATTCCCACGCTACATTCAGGCTCAGCATGAATTCTACTATGGACCAGATACGCTGGTGAACATGAATTGGACGGAGGGGTTTTCATGTCGGCGGAAGGCGGCCTTTGCTGTGGGGCTATTTCCTGAGGGCGTTTCGGCGCCGCTCCTGGCTGGTGAGGATGGCTGGTTCGGAGAGCGCTTGGAGGCGCACGGCTGCAACAGAGTGTTTGACCGCAGCATTATCGTTAGTCATATCATGCCTTCAGGTGTGAGCGAGTTTTTCAGACAGCGCATCGGGCGCGGCCATGGTACTGCCCAGATAGGGATTCAGCGGGAGGGCATCTCACCCCGCACCCTTGGATTTAGAGCGATAAAACAATTGATGCATTTGCTGGTGTCCATTATTGTTGTGGTGCCGATCGGGATGTATGCGTGGCGATTCTCGTTGTATTCGTCCCACCATCGGGCAGACTGGATGCCTTTTATCTGGGCCGTAGCGTTGGAAAGATGCGCAAACGTCGTGGGCATCTGGCAGGGTTTCTGGGAAGCTCTCCGTCACAATCGCAACGTTTCTCGAGGTGCGCAGAATTGAGGCTGCTCTACGCCGGCCACACCTATCTAGTCGACGAGAATCAGAAAAAACTGGCGGCCATCGCGCGAGCAGAGGGGATAGATCTGGCGGTTGTGGTACCGCATATATGGCGCGAACCGGTACTGGAAACCATCTACCCGCACCTAGACCCGGAGGCGTCCTACCGAATTTTCCCAACCCGCATAGCGTTACCCGGCGATGAAATGCGCTATTTCTACCTTTCAATGGACTTGCACATGCGGCGCTTTCATCCGGACATCATCGTGGTGGAGAACGGCGCGGGTGCGCTTGCCTACACCCAGTTCTTGCTCTCCAAGCGGCGTTTTGCCCCGCAGGCGAAAGCAGTGTTTTTTACCTGGTGGAACATACCGTATCGGCCACGGCAGCCGTTCCGTGCAATCGAACATTTTAACCTGCAGAACAGCGATGGGGCAATTGCGGGCAGTCGCTCCGCCGAATTCATTCTGCGCGAAAACGGGTACTCTGGGCCACTGTTGGTGCTTCCCCAACTGGGCGTGGACGCCACCCTGTTCTCACCCGGTGACGGCGATAAGCTGCGGAAGGAACTTGGCCTGGGCGATTTCGTAATTGGTTATGCCGGACGCTTAGTATCCGAAAAGGGGTTGCGAGTCCTTATGCGCTCCTTGGAAGGGTTTGGCAGAGATTTCGATTTGCTGCTGGTTGGTAATGGCCCGTTGGAGCCTGAACTCCGCGTTTGGGGCGCGGCCCTCCCGGAGGGCCGGAGATTACGTGTACACCCTTCCGTGCCCCACGCTCAGATTCCCGCACTCATGCAGACGATGGATGTTTTCGTGCTGCCATCTTTGACCACACCTGTCTGGAAAGAGCAGTTCGGGCATGTGCTCATAGAGGCCATGGCGTGCAGTGTCCCGGTGGTCGGTTCAGATTCGGCGGAAATACCCGAGGTAATTGGAGGCGCTGGCCGTGTGGTTCCGGAGGACGACCCAGACGGGTTGCGGGTTGCCTTGCGAGAGCTAGCAGCCAATCCGGATGAGCGTACTGCGCTCGGCTTGCAAGGGCGTGCACGCGTGTTGGCGCAGTTCACTCATGAGCGGATCTCGGCGTGCACCGTTGATTTTCTCTTCGACTTGCTAGACTCATGATGTCCGAGCCCCGCAGTACTTCTTCGGAGGAGTACGGTCTCCCTGAGCAGGCAGTGCGCAGCGCGTTGTGGGCCGGGGGTTCTCATTACTGGCTGTTCGGTCTTGGGTTGGTAAAAACAGTGGTACTGGCTCGCATTGTGCCGCCGGAGTATTTTGGGATGGTCGCGGTGGGGCAGGCATGGGTCACTTACTTCAGCGTGTTCCGACTTGATTTCCGCACCGTTATAGTGACGTGGGAAGATGATTCCCGACGTACGCTCTCGGTGCAGTTCTGGTTGGATAACTTGCTTTCATGGAGCGGGTTGTTGCTGGCGGCCGGGCTTTACTGGATTTCACCGCAAGTGCTATTTCTGGTTGGTGAAGTGCCTGGCAACTGGCTTTCGGCTGTGTGGGTGGTGGTGTTCACGCTGCTACTCGTGGTGGGGTTTGAGGGCCTGACCTCCACACCGCGCTACCTGCTCGAACGGAAGCTGCGCCAGGACATCCTTGGCCGGTTGACCGTGCTGCACGCCGTGCTGGGCCTGGTCGCGGCAGTGGCTTTGGCTTGGCGTGGACATTACCTGGCTGCAATTCTAGTGGATGTCGCCATGCCGGCGCTTGTCATCGGGGTGGGAGTGACGCTTGTCACCCGCTGGCGGCCCGCATTTGTGTGGGACACGAAATTGGCGCGCGGGCTGTTGGAATTCGGATTAACCATGTGGACCGCAGGCTTGCTCGGGAAGATAGTGTTCCAATTGGACGATTGGCTGGTGGGCACAATCGGGCGTGTGCGCCCGAAAGTGTGGCTATCTTCCGGTGTGTTGCCGGAGTCATTTTACTCACGTGCTTATACCGCGGGCAAGATGCCGATGGACGTGTTCGCCGGTATGATTGGCCAGATTGCGCTTCCGCTCTATGCGCGCAGCGCCGCCCAGGGTCGTGAGACGCTGCGGCGCGCATATCGTCATCTGTCCTGGTTGTTGACGCACATGATTTTTCTTTCGGGAGTGTTCGCGCTGACGGCAACTGAAGAGGTCGTAACAATAGTTCTGAGCGAGCGCTGGTTGCCCACAGTGCCCTTGTTCCGGCTGATGGCGGGGTTTATCTTGCTGCGTCCGCTTTATCAGAATGCGTGCCAGCTATTGATTGCAGTTCGAAAAGAGAAACGCATGCGCCGCACGGTGGCACAGCAGGCAGTGTTTCTGCTGCTGGCGTGCCCGCCGGCAGTTTGGTACTGGGGAGCAGCCGGCGCGGCGGTGGCGGTGAGTGTGATGACTATCATAGGTCTCTCGTTTGCCGACCGGTACGTCGGGGAGGAACTGGGCCGTCCGGCCGGGGATGTGTACTTGTGGCCTGCGCTGACTGGGCTAGCGGTGTATGGTATGCTGCGCTTGCTCGCGCCATGGCTCCCGCTCTCGCTGTGGGGGAGTGCGGCCGTCAAGGGCGGGTTGTGCCTTGTGGCGTTCGCATTGGTGATATTGCTGTTTGAACGCAGTCAGGCGTACACTGTGTGGGCCACGGTGCGTCGGGCGCTGCGGCGCGGCGCGGAAAAATGATGCTTAGAGAAGCGAAAGTGTGGCTGCAACGCGCTCGTGAATGTCACAACCCACTCATATTGGCGCGGGGGCTGCGTTTTGAGCGGAGGCGTCTCGGGCTGCTGCGCTTCTGCGTAGGGCTTTCCTCCGTAGAAAGCCGCACATTGCTGCAGGAAATTGAAACGGACCACATTTTCCTTGCGGCGGTGCGCGGGAATTTGAGCCGATACACGCGTTACTCGCCGCGCGCAGTCGATTTCATGTTGGTGGATAATTCCGGATCGGTCTTCTTCAACGAGGTGACGCTGTACGTTATAATGCGCGCCCTGCGCCCGGAAACCGTGGTGGAAACCGGCGGGACGCCCGGCAAATCCACTGCTTTCATCCTGCGCGCTATGCAGAGGAACGGCTGCGGGCACCTGCACACGATTGACCTGCCACCCGCTGCCGTTCGGGAAACACAGCTGCCCGTGCATGAGAGCTATCACGAGGCGCTGCCTTCCGGAGCGTCCTCCGGCTGGGTTGTCCCGCATGAGTTGAAGGCACCGCACACGCAGTTGCTCGGCCCTTCGCGTGAGCATCTTCCACGGGTGTTGCAGCAACTACAGACCATCGATGTCTTTCTGCATGACAGCGACCACAGTTATGAGAACATGACCTGGGAATTCGAGACCGCGTTTCCCGCGCTGCGAGAGAGCGGGCTGCTGCTCTCCGATGATGTGCGTGCGAACGGGGCCTTTTCGGATTTCTGCCGCGCGCGGCAGCTCGCATCCTTGCAGGTTTACAACCTCGGCGCGGCGCGGCGGGAGCCATGCTGAAAGCACTGCGCAGCTGGTTCAACCGGAAGGGCGCGGTGCCCATGGTCGGTTTCCTGCGCACCTGGGTGCTGAACGTGGTAATTAGCAATGTGCCCTGCAGCGCAATTCGCAATGCGTACTATCGGCAGGTGTGCGGAATCAGCATCGGGGAGGGCACTGAAATCTGGAGCGGAGTGCGCTTTGCGGGCGGGGCAATAGATAAGGTTCGCATTGGCGCGCATTGTTCCATTCCACACTACGCCTTTTTCGTGGCCGGGGAAGGCATCACTATCGGCGACCACGTCGTCTTCGGGCACGCGGTTGAATTGTACACCTCTGACCATGACCCGGATGACCCCGCGTTTTCTCGCCGCGATGCGCCGATCATGATTCATACTCGCGCCTGGATAGGTTCCCGGGCCGTGATTCTCAAAGGGGTGATCATCGGAGAAGGCGCCGTGGTGGCGGCTGGGTCTGTGGTTACGCGGGATGTGCAACCCTTCACTATTGTGGGCGGCAACCCGGCCCGGGTGATACGCGAGCGTGGCACCCGTGAGTTCACCTATCAGGCGGGCCGAGTGGATTGACCGGGCCGCTAAACACGGTACAAGAGCAGCCTTCTCAAGAAAAGAAAACCCATACGCGTTGAATTTTTTTAGTCGCGTGGCGCGCAGGCTCCGGTGTCCCGACCAGGTGTATCTCGGTTTTGCGCTGTTGCGCCTGCTCATAGTGCTGCTTCTAATCGTTGGTTTTCCGCCGCTGGAGTCGCACGATGGCTGGTATTTCCACCACGGCGGGGACCAAAACTATTATTTCGATTACGGTGATGTGCTGGCGCGAGGAACATTCGCACGGTATTTCTCCGTCAATCTGGGAATGCCCGCGTTAATGGCGCTGGCAATCCGCGTGACGGGGGCATCAACTTTCTCCGCCCTGCTGCCTTTGGTCGTTCTGCTGAATGGCTTTTTGCTCGGGGGACTCTCAGTGTTGGTGGTCGGGCGGCTAGCAGCGCGATTGACCCGGCACGAGCGATGCGGCTACCTCGCAGGCGGCCTGTGGGCGTTGATGCCGTGGCTGCTGTGGCTGCTCTTCTGGCCGCACCCACGCGCGGACTGGCTGCGCATGCCCTACGTGCCCGGCGTAGCGTGGCTGCAGGGCGGGCCGGATGGCCCGGGGGTTTTCTTCGCGCTGCTGGGGGCGTACTTTTTGGCGCTGTCAATGGATTCAAACCAGCTTCGTTGGCCACTTCTCAGCGGCGTCGCCTTCGGTGTCATGCTGCTATTCCGGGCGCATTTTGCGGCCTTGTTACTGTTGGGAGTGCTGGTGCTCGGACTGAAACGGCGCGGATGGCATGTCGCGCTTTTATTGATCGCCGCAGCGACTTTGTACCTGCCGCAGGTACTTTACAACCGGCTGGCATCGCTCGAACTGGGTACACCCGGATACATTCCCTGGTTGCCCGGATACCTTTATTTCGGAGTGCTGGATGTGATGGCGGAGACGGTTTATTATGCAGACAACACTGCCATGAACGTGATTGCTTTCGATTATCTTCTCGATGCGGCGCGGAGGCTGTTGTGGCGCGAGACACTGATGGCGGTGGCCGCGGCGTTGGTGGGGTGCTTGGCGGTGTGGGGTTTCCATCGGGCGGGTCGGTCGCTTGGATGGGATCGGGCTGTGCTGCTGTTCGGCGCCGCTCCGGCTGCCATCGGAGTGCTCTCATTATCGCCTATCTTTGCTGAAAACGTTTATCGATTTTCACTTCCCGCCGTGCCGTTCCTGGCGGTGTTGGTGAGCTGGGCGTGGGTCGTGCTGACCAGTGGGCGAGCCAATGCGTCGAAGTAGGCGCATCTCAACGTGGAAGGTGATGTTGCGGTGAAGAGGGGTGGAAAATGCGGCGCACAATTCTGGCGCTTACTTGCGGAGTACTCGCGGGATGCAGCGGCCAGCGTTACGACCCGCATGATTTGGAGAGTTTTCCGGTCATACCTGAGATTCATACCTCCCTGCAGGCGCGCCTGCGGCGGGCACTCGTTTCTGGGAGCCTCTGTGCGAACCAGATGAGACGCCATTGGAATGCGAGATGCGCAACAGCCGCCCCGCAGTAACGTTGGTGATGATTGGCACTGTCGAAGTGTTGCACACCCCTATCCTTGAGTATGAACGGTTATATGGACACTGTGGTGGAGCGCATCCTGGCGCACGGCAGCATTCCGGTTTTGAGTACACTGCCCCCAAACTTGATTGATGCAGAGCATGCCGAGGCCGTGTTTGAACGCAATCGGGTTTTGCTACAGCTTGCCGACAAGCGTCGGATTCCGGTGTGGAATTATTGGCGCGCGCTGAGAGATTTGCTAAATCAAGGTATGTCTCCAGACGGTCTGCACCCGAGCATCTGTTGCCCTGATGGCGGTACGGCCGTCTTCACTGCCGAAGGGCTGCAACACGGGTTCAGTATGCGCAATCTGACTGCTTTGCTGGTGCTGGATGAGGTTTATTCCGTCGTCCTTAGCGAAACCTTTCAAGAATAGTGCAGTCAGGTTTAGATAGTGTGTTTGCTGGCAACGGATTCTGCATGCGGGTCTGGGCATTGACTGTGCCTGAGCGTTGGCAGGGGACATTTCTGCATTGAATTCTATGCCCACCATCCACGAAGTCCGAACCTACTGGCAAGCTCATCCCGCTGGCGAAGCAGAAGTCGCGCATCTTGCCGCTGATCGCCGCGACTTCTTTAACGAGCGCGACCGCCAGACCCGGCTGCTCTACCCTAATCTGGATGCTGACTATGACTTTGCGCTCGCGCAGGGTAAATGCACGCTGGAACTGGGTTGCGGCATGGGTTATAACGCGCAGCGGCTGGCACAGCACGGCGCGCGCTTGATTGTTATGGACCTAGCGCAGCGCGCTGTGCTATTGACGCGCGAACGTTTGCTCCTGCAGGATCTGTCGGCAGTATTCCTGGTCGCGGATGCAGAGCATTTGCCGTTTGCGCCAGATGCTTTTGAGACCGTTTTCTCTTCTGGCGTGATTCATCATTCACCCAATGCTGTCCAGACTGCGCGCGAGATCATGCGCGTGCTGAAAGCTGGCGGCGGTGCCACAGTGATGGTTTACAACCGCAATTCGCGCTGGTTCTGGTGGAACATCGTAATTATGTTGGGCGCACTGATGTGGCTGCTGAACAGCTTGCCGGCCCACAGCCGCGAGCGCTTGCTGGTTGCCCGCCCGGCTTGGCGAGATCTGATTCTGCCCGCGGGGCAGCGGCTGCGTTTTGCGGATGTGGTGCGAGCAGGCACCGATTTCGGCGGGCTGCGCAATCCGCTTTCGCAGGTGTACACCAAGCGCTCGGCGCAGCGGCTTTTTTCCGGCCTCGCCAATTTTCGTTTTGTCACTCAATTCAATCGCTTTCGGGCGCTCGACGAGAATCCATCTTTATCGGTGCGGGCAGTTCGGCGTGTGTTGGCCTGTCTCGACCGGCTTTGGGGATGGTTCTTGATTATCCACGCCGAAAAGCCATGAAACGCATCCTCTACATCCATCACGGCGGCGCGTTGGGCGGCGCGCCGTTGAGTTTGCTTCTTCTGCTGCAGCAATTGGATCGTAGTTGCTTCGAGCCGATTGTACTCTGCCTTGCCGCCGGCCCGGTTGTGGAACGCTTTCGCGCAGCCGGGATTGAGACTCACGTCGCGACAGACATCAGCGATTTCAGTCAGACGGAACTGGTCTGGTATGGGAATGCACTGCTGTGGCAATTGCCCGGAAAAGCGCTGCGCTTCTTGCCTTCCGTGACTGCCGCGCGGCGTTATCTGCGGCATTTCCAGCCTGACTTGGTGCATCTGAATTCATCTACGCTCGCAGCTCCGGCGCAGGCTGCCTTTCAGGAAAGGCTGCCGGTTGTCTGGCACATTCGCGAACCGCTGGCGCGTGGATATTTCGGGCTGCGGCGGCGTTGGCTGCGGAGGCGGATTGCGCGTCATGCCACGCGCGTGGTTGCGGTTTCCGAGAATGATGCTGCGCAGCTGCTGCGCTCTGATCGTATTCGCGTCATTCACAACTTCGTTGATTTTGCCATCTTTGATCATAGCATTGATTTGGATGCGGCGCGCGCGCACCTGAATCTGACTCCGGCGCAGCATGTGGTGACGATGCTGGGTGGCTGCTCCGCGCCGAAAGGTACGCTGCCCTTTGTACGCGCGCTGCCGCTGGTGCGGGCGAAAATCCCCAATACGCGCTTTCTGGTAGCGGGGCCAAAACCGCAGGTGGGTGCCAGCAAACCGCTGCCGGCATTGCTCAAACGCCTGTCTCGTGCCGATGCCTACGACCGCGCCGTGATGGCTGCTGCCGGCGCTTCCATAGCCAGCGGCGCACTGCGTTTTCTGGGTGATCGCGACGACGTGCCGCGATTGCTCGTCGCCTCAGATCTGCTGGTTTTTCCTTCCGTTGTCCCGCATTTCGCGCGTCCAGTTATCGAAGCCGGCGCGATGGCAAAGCCGGTTGTGGCCTCTGACCTGGGCGGCCCGCGTGAATTGGTGCGCCATGATGAGACCGGCCTGCTCATCCCACCCAATAACCCCCAGAAGTTGGCCGAGGCTATTATCGCCATCCTGTCCGACCCGGCGCGCGCACGGGCAATGTGCGTGGCTGGCTACCGGCGCGCGTGCGAACTATTTGATGCGCAGAAAAATGCGGCGCGCACGTTTGCCATTTACGAGGAGCTGATAGGCACTTGAGCGCTGCCGAGAGATTGCAATCGTTTGTCGGTCGCGTACAGGCCGTGCCGCTGGCGGCCTATCCGCGTGTGGCGTGGCAGCTGCTCCGCCGAGGCTGGACGGCTGCCACCGCCCCCGCCATACCGCGAGAATTTGAGGAGCGGGTTTTGCTGCGGGCGTTTCAGGCGCGTGACCGCGAGCAGCTGCTGGCCGATTTCGAAATACGAGACGTGCCGCGCTTCTTCTGGCAAGGTAACGCAGCCGGGCGAGCAGCGCTGGTAACTGCTCGTTCCCCCGGGCTGGCGGCTAGGCTGCAGCAGTGCGGCGACGACGTGCTGGCCCATCGTTTTGACCTTCTAGGTTCTGGCTCTACGGAGCTGGGCGCGTCAATTCCGTGGCGGTGTGATTTCAAGTCAGGGCATACTTGGCCCTGCCAGCATTTCACCCGCTTGAATCTGGTCGACCTGGACGCCGGTTTCGATGTTAAGGTGCCCTGGGAGTTGAGCCGATTCCACCACGCAATCACTCTGGGGCAATGTTTCGCGCTTACGGGCGAGTCGCGCTACGCGACTGAATTCATGGCGCAGCTGCAAGACTGGTGGGTCGACAACCCGTGCGGGTTCGGACCTAACTGGGCGAATGCGATGGAAGTGGCCATTCGCGCGGTGAACCTAATCTGGGCGTATGAACTGATGCGAACAGCTCCGCAGTTGGACAACCAGTTGTCGCTTGCTTTCCTGAAGAGCCTGTTTCAGCACGGGCGCTTCATCGCGCGCAATCTCGAAGCTGGGTGGCCCGGCTCCAATCATTTCGTCGCCGATTTATGCGGTTTGATTTGGCTGGGCATTTATCTGCGGCCGGCTCCGGAGGCAAATAGATGGTTGCGCACTGGCCTGCGGTTGCTGGCACGGGAACTGCGCACCCAGATTTACGCCGATGGCGCGGATTACGAAGCCTCGAGCAGCTATCATCTGTTCGTCACTGAGATGGTGTTGTGGACGTGCGCCTACTGCCAGTTGAACGAGATTAGCATGCCCGCAATTGTGCGCGAGCGGCTTGCCGGGATGTTGACCGTGATCGTCGGGCTGCTGCGCCCGGACGGGGAGATGCCGCTTTTTGGTGACTGTGATTCCGGGCGCTGGCTGGCGCTTGAATCGGACACCGAGCGGCTGCGCACAGGCCAAGATGCGCGCGGGCTGCTGGCGGTCGGCGCGGTTTTTTTTGATAGAGATGACTGGCTGGCAGCCGCAGCTATACCCGAATTGAAACCCGAACGTTGCGAGACCGTCATCTGGGCTTTCGGCGAACAGGCTGCTGCTTCGATTGAGCGACCGCTCCAAAATGAATGTCGCTCGGCGGTGTTCCCGGACGCCGGTTGGCATGTGCTGCGCGTGGACGATGGTTATATGGCTGTGAATGCGAGTGAGAACGGCGCTGGCGGGTGGGGCCTGCACGCCCATAACGACGCGCTGAGCTTCGAGTTAGTCGCCGAGCAACGGGCGTTTATCGTCGACCCCGGCTCATACGCGTACACGGGTGATTATCGGGCGCGAAATGTATTTCGGGCCACCGCCGCGCACAACACGGTGCAGGTTGACGCGCACGAAATGAACCGCATTCCGGAGCGCGACCTTTTTCGCCTGAGTGATGACATTCGCGTCAGGGTGCACCAGTGGGGCAGCGATAACACCCGCAGCTGGCTGGACGCTAAGTATGTCAGCCGCGCAGCCGGACGCGAAATGCTGTATCATCGGCGGCGGTTTGAGTTCTTTCGCGAGGGCGGATACTGGTTGCTGACGGATTACGCTGGTTATGCTGACGCCGGGAAGCCGAGCGAATTGCGCGCGTATTTTCATTTCGCCGCGCTGCCGGTGGAATTAGACGGTCTGACAGCGCGCACCGTGTGTGCTGACGGGGCCAACCTGGCCGTTTTCCCATTGAGCGCTGGCACTCGGGCGGTGGCGACAGCGGAATTGCAGCAAGGCTGGATTTCGCCCCGTTATGGCGTCCGCGAGCGGGCGCCCGTGCTGCAATACAGATTCTCGCAGCGCGAAAGCACCGCCATTAAAACAGTGTTGCTGCTGTATGAAAGCGAAGAGGAATTCGAGTCGCGTCGGCGCGCACTTCAGGGAGCATCGCATTGACGACATTAGTTAAAGCGCAGCGCATCTGGAGCGCACAGAAAAAGTTTGGCCAGGCGATTGGCGACATTGTTGCGCGCGTGGTGCTCACCGTATTTTATTTCTCTATTTTCGTTCCCTTTGGCGTTGGCGTGCGCCTGTTCAGCGACCCGCTGCAGCTGAAGCCGCCCGTGGCTGGGGTGAGCTGGCAGCCTCGGGGCGATGCCGATGCCAGCCTGGAGGCGGGGCGACGTCAGTATTAGGATGAATATTCTGGGCATCTCCTGTTTCTACCATGACGCGGCCGCCGTGCTGCTACAGCAAGGCGAGTTGGTGGCGGCTGCCGAGGAAGAGCGTTTCAGCCGCACTAAGCACGACCACGGCTTCCCGCAGCGTGCCATTGATTTCTGTCTGCAGCAGGGCGGAATCACGGCGCAAGATTTGGATTATGTGGTCTTTTACGAGAAGCCGCTGCTCAAATTCGAACGTATTCTCAGCACCACGCTGGGGGCTTTCCCGCGCACATGGGGCGTTTTCCGTGAATCCATGATCGCCTGGTTCAATGAGAAATTGTGGATTAAGGGGCAGATTCTGGGAAAGCTGCCTGTTGCTGCCGATAGATTGCTTTTTATCGAGCATCATCTTTCGCACGCGGCCAGCGCCTTTTTTGCGTCTCCATATGAGCAGGCGGCCATCCTGACGGTGGACGGCGTGGGGGAGTGGACTACCACGACGGTAGGGAAGGGCCGTGCGGATTGGGATGGAAATGGGCGCAATGAGATTGAACTGTTCAGCGAGGTGAGATTTCCCCACTCGCTCGGACTTCTGTATTCTACGTTCACCGCTTTTCTCGGATTTCGCGTCAACAATGGCGAATACAAAGTCATGGGCATGGCGCCATACGGCGCTGCCGACCGCGTTGAGGATGTGCATAAGGTGGTGCGGGTGGGTGCAGACGGCGGTTTCCATCTGAACATGGATTACTTCAGTTTTCATCGCTCCACCGCGCGCACTTTCTCCCCGAAATTCGAGCAGCTTTTTGGGCAGCCAAGGGTGCACGATTCAATCTTTTTCACACCTACCACTCATCCCGACCGGGATCACCCCGATTGGGACGAGGCCACGGCGGCGCGCAATCAGCACTACGCCAACATAGCGGCTAGCGTACAGCGCGTGACTGAGGAGACACTGCTGAAAATGGCGGCGTACGCGCACCGGGAGAGCGGGCTGAAGAATCTGTGTCTGGCCGGTGGGGTGGCGCTCAACAGCGTGGCCAACGGGCGCATTATGCGTGAATCTCCCTTCGAGAATGTTTTTATTCAGCCCGCGGCCGGGGATTCCGGTGGCGCTCTGGGCGCTGCTCTTTACGCATACCACGTGCTGCTGGGAAAACCGCGCAGCTTCGTACAAGAGCATGGGTACTGGGGAAAAGGCTATGGGGCAGAGGAAATCATCAGCGCTATTGATGCCGCCGGAGTGGAGTACCGGCGGCTCGACGATGAGGAAGCGCTGGCACGGGCGATGGCGAGCGATTTGGTGGCGGGGAAGGTAATCTCGGTGGCGCGGGGGCGGTTCGAGTGGGGGCCGCGCGCGCTTGGCAACCGCTCCATTCTGGCCGATCCGCGCCGGGAAGACATGAAGGAAATCGTCAACACGAAAATCAAGTTCAGAGAACCTTTCCGGCCTTTTGCCCCGGCTATTCTCGAAGAACGCGCGGCGGATTATTACGAACTCTCCGATGCGGACAGTAGTTATCCGCTGCGCTATATGCTAGCCGTCTATACGGCCAGAAAGGACAAGCGGGCAGCCATCCCGGCGGTGACGCACACGGGAGGCACCGGGCGATTGCAAACTGTGCGGCGGGAGTGGAACCCGCTTTATTATCGCGTGATAGAGAGTTTCGGCGAGCAAACCGGCGTGCCGGTAGTATTAAACACATCCTTCAATTTACGCGGCGAGCCGATTGTCAACACTCCGGCGGACGCGCTGAGCACGTTTGCGCGCAGCGGTATTGATTCGCTTTATCTAGGTGATTTCGCAATCCGGAAATGAGACGGACGGGGCCACAATGAAACAGGTTTTTTTCGACGGGAAGGGCGAGCTTCTCCTGAAGGATGTGCCCGCACCCACATGTGTGCCCGGGCAGCTGCTGGTGCGCACGGCCTGCTCCTTGATTTCCACTGGCACGGAAGCGACCGCATTGGCCGGCGGGGGCAGCCTGCTGAAGCAGGCATTGCGCCGCCCCGACCTGATGCGCCGGGCGCTCAGTCTGGTGGCAAGCAGAGGCCTGCGCGCGACAGCTGGGCTGGTGCGCGATGCTGCCGAAAACTGGTACCCGCTCGGTTACAGTGCTGCTGGCACGGTGGTCGCGGTGGGTGACGGAGTTGATGGATTCTCCGTCGGCGACCGCGTGGCTTGCGCCGGCGCAGGCTACGCGAACCACGCCGAATTCATCAGCGTGCCGCGGAACCTGGCGGTCACATTGCCGGATGCTCTCTCCTTCGGCGAAGGCTGTTTTGCCACTGTCGGGGCGATTGCCCTGCAGGGCGTGCGCCGCGCAGAACCGACGCTCGGTGAGACCGTGGTGGTGATCGGAGTCGGGTTGATTGGGCTGCTGACCGCGCAGATTCTGCGCGCCAACGGTTGTCACGTGATCTGCGTGGACGTGGCAGCTGCGCGACTGAAGCTGGCATCCAGACTGGGAGTGGAGTACACCATGCGGGCGGGGGCGACCGACGTTGCTCAGTCTGTTCTGGCGCTGACGGGCGGCGACGGCGCGGACGCAGTCATCGTGGCGGCCAGGACGCAATCATCGGCGCCCGTTAACCAGGCTTTTGAGATTTGTCGCGAGCGTGGCCGTGTGGTCATAGTGGGCGCAGTGGGCATGGAGCTGGAGCGGGAGCAATATTACCGTAAAGAAATTGACCTGCGTATTTCGCGCTCGTACGGGCCGGGGCGCTACGACCCGCAGTACGAGCAGAAAGGTATGGCTTATCCGCTAGGCTATGTGCGCTGGACTGAGACGCGCAATCTGGCTGCCTTTCTGGAACTGGTTGCGCAGGGCAAAGTGGCAGTGAAGCCGCTCATCAGCGCGGAATACGATATTGCACAGGCCGCAGAAGCGTATTCCGCCGCAACCGCCGGTGACGCAGATAGCGTGGCAGTGCTCTTTCGTTACACGCATGACGAAAAAGCGGAGCAACCGGCGCGGGTGTGGCGGCAGCCGGAGCAGCTTCCTGCGAAGGGCGGGCGCGTCGGGCTCGCGCTGGTGGGCGCGGGCCACTTCGCGCGCGCTGTGCACGTTCCCAACCTGAAATCGCTTGCGGCGAAGGTGGTTGTGCGCGCCGTGGTGAGTGGCACCGGGGGCAGCGCGCGGCAGGTCGGCGAGAAGCTGGGCGCGCACCTAGTCGCCACAGATCTGCGCGAAGCGCTGCAGAGCGAGGAAGTAGAAGCCGTGTTAATCGCCACCCGTCACAATCTGCACGCAGAGCAATGCATCGCAGCCGCGCGGGCCGGCAGGCATATTTTCGTCGAAAAGCCGCTTGGATTGACCGGTGATGAGTGTCGTCAGATTATGGCGGAAGTGGAACGGGCGGGCGTATTATGCGCGGTCGGTTTCAACCGACGCTTCAGCCCGCTGGCGATTGCGCTGCGCGAGAGTCTCAAGGGCATTGCCGGCCCCAGACAGATTGTCTGTCGGGTGAACGCCGGACCGCTGCCGAAAGGGCACTGGCTGCTGGACGCGGAAATCGGCGGCGGCCGGCTGCTGGGCGAAGGCTGCCATTTTTTTGATCTGATGACATGGCTGGCAGATGCAAAGCCGGTGATCATAAGTGCGCAGGCGGTTGGCGATTCAGCCGACGATGTCGCCGTGGTGGTGAAGTTTGCTGATGGCAGTGTGGGCACAATGATCTACTCTGGCCTTGGAGATCCGGCTTACCCGAAAGAGCGCATCGAAGTGTTGGCCGGTGGCGGGGTCGCGGTGCTGGATGATTTTCGAGCGCTGACGTTTTCTGGCTTGCCCGGCAAGTCGCTCAAATTACGCGCGCAAGACAAAGGTCATCGCGGGCTGCTAGCTCATTTTGTGGATGCGGTGCATGGAGAGGTGGCGCTGACGATCACCGCAGAAGATGGTCTGATGGCCACGTGGTGTGCTCGGGCAGCTTTGCGGTCTGTGGCTCTGGGAAAGGCAGTTTCCATAAAATGATTGCCCCGATGCTCCCAGTGACTCGCCTCCGTGACTGGGTGCAACGCAACAGCACATCTTTGCTTTGGGGATCTCTAGCGATTTTGCTTGGGAGTCTTGTTTATTGGCGTGTGTTATCGCTCTACTTCGCAACTTGGCCTATCTTGCCCCCGTCACCCGCCCCAACCTGGGCAGCCGCTCTTTTCCAGTTGCGCTGGGGGGTGCGCGGCGCGACCGTGCTAGCAGTGATGGGGTTGGTGCTTGTGGAATGGGATAGTGGCCTGCTTACACGTGTGATAAGTGTGACTCTTCGCAACAAGATCAGGCTGATTCTGTTTCTTGGTACGCTCGTCATAGTTGGCCGAAGCTATCTATTTCTGCCAGGGCATCTGGCGCTGGGTGATGCCGCACTGGATGTCACCAATTCTTGGGCTGTGCGGCGCTGGATCGAATCCGGATACTGGCTTCCTTATTGGACTAATTATGCTGGCATGGGCATGCCTTATATGCAGTTTCGGTTTCCTTTTTACGCCTATTTGTCAGGGCTTTTAGACTTGCTCATCCGTAATCCTTTCCTTAGCAATAAAGCGCTGCTATTTGGATGCCATATTGCCATGGTTCTGGCCATGTATGCATATGTACGGAAACTCACGCACTCGTCATGGGCTGCGCTCTTCTCCGGCCTCATTTGGAGTTCGGCCTTTTATCATTATCATCACTACGTCCACCTAGGCCGATTAATTGTGGCTCTATTTCCCGTGTTTCTACCATTGCAACTCTACATGCTGGAGAAGGCGATGTACGGATCGCTTCTGAGCCGGTCGCGTGCCGTACTTGCGCTGTTGCTTGGAATCCAATTCTGGACTCACACGATATTTGCCGGGGTTTCGCTGGGGCTGCTGATAGTGTACTTGTTGGTGCGTCTGGTGACCGATGTTAGTTCTCGGGGTTCAGGTGCGAGGATGAAGGAAACCATGCTGATGGCCATCTGGATATTGCTCGGGGTGTCAATTGGTGCCAATCGCTTGCTTCCAGTGCTTATGGAGAGCGATTTGGTTTCTCTCGCCCCCCGGTTAGAATGGCAAAAGTTTCCAATTACGATTAGTTGGGAGCAGGTCTTTACCTTTGAAGGCAGTTTCCTTACACCCGATTGGTGGGGCGGTTACGTCAGCCCGATGATATTGGTGATTGGTTTGGTTGGTGCCATCTTGGCGATTGTGCGCGGCAATCGCCGCGTCTTCGGCCTGATTGCTTGGTGGGTATTGGCTGCCTATCTGGCCTTTGGGCCGCGCTACAGGCCGTTCGATGTCATTTTCCAGAATATTCCACTAGGGAATCTAGTCTATGTGATAAAGGTGTCTGGATGGTACTTGGTCTTTTTTGAATTTGCGCTTACTGCGCTTGGAGGAGTGGCTTTGCGAGAGATGATAGCGCGTTATCATTCATCTGCGCGAACCCGCTGGCACTGGCTCCCGAACCGCCACGCGACCGAAAAACAGCTTGTGTTGGCGCTAGGCCTGGTACTTTCCACCCAGGCAATTCGCCTGAGTATGCAAGCCAACAGCCAGTACCCTCTAAGTTGGACGGGGTGGATGCCCAATCGGAGGGAAATGCTTACTTGGCTACGCAACAATGGCGATAGCACTAGTCGTGTCATCGATACAGTGCAACCAACACATGGGGTTGGCTACGAGATACCCATGTTTTCGGGTCAACCCAGTTTTTGGTCTCCCCATCCGGAAGAACCGATTCCGTCTGCACACTTGCCGCGCACGCTGCTGTCATGGTTAAGTCGAGATTTCCAGAATGAGACACTTGCCCCCTCGACCTCCGACCTCCTTTACTTGCTCGATGTCGGCTATGTCATCAGTGGTACTGGCGAGGTTGAGGGCTATCCCGCGGCTTACGAGACGGACGAATACATGGTTCGCACAGTGGATAACCACTCGCCGCTCGTGATTTCGTGTAATCTCGACACGGTTGGCGGAAACGTCTTGGGTACTCTAAGCGGTGGACTGGACCAAAGTCGTCGTCTCGTGTCTACTGTGCCTGTCCTCGACATGGCTTCTGGTAACTCGCTTCCTTCTTGTATGTCTCCAAGTATTGAGCTGTTGGAATATGAAGTTGAACCTCAGTATGTGCGCATGGCTTATGTTCTTACGACCACAGCCTATGCTCAGTTAAGTTACTCGTGGTATCCCTATATCAAGGTACTTGTTGACGGAGAACCGGCCGATTTTTTTCCTACCGCACTGGATTTAATTGGACTGGAACTCCCTGCGGGTGCTCATCAGATTGAAATAATCCCTTATCTCTCACCTGTACGTGTTTACACACTGGTCATTGGTGCGGTGGGTGTCCTATTTGCCATTGCCGTCCTCATTTGGAATCGAGGCGATATGACAATCAGTAACCCTAGTACAAGGCAATCCACTCGCTGACAGAGAAAGTCAAACAGTGACCACTGACTGCGACATTGTTATTCTCTCTACTCAGGACTGGGACGCGCTGCCCACGCGCAAGCACCATTGGGCGCGCAAGTTCGCCGCGCGCGGAAACCGCGTACTCTACGTGGAACAGCAGATGCACTGGCTGGGCTGGCTGGTGGATTTGCGCCGACAGTTCGGGCGCGCGTGGCGCTGGCTTTCCGGCCCGCGGCCGGTTTCTGAGCGTCTGTGGGTGTTTACGCTGCCGTTGGTACTACCTTTTTTCCAGATGTCTGCCCTGATTAACGCGCTCAACAACTGGCTGTTGGCGCCGGTGTTGCGCTGGGCGCTGCGACGCATCGGCTTCAAATATATTGTATTGTGGGCGTACACTCCGCACGCCGCCGGATTGGTCGGCAGACTGGGTGAGCAGTTCATGGTATATGAATGTGTGGACGAGTTCAGCGCTGCGCGCGGGCTGGTGCGCGGAGAGACAGTTGTGGCGCTGGAGAGGCAACTGCTGCGAGTGGCTGACCGGGTGATAGTGACACATCCTAGCCTGCTACGATCCAAAACGGTCCGCGACCGGCGGCCGGCGCTGGTGCCGAACGGGGCTGATATAAACCATTTCGCGCGCGCAGGTGCGCCAGGGACGCAGCCCGCGGCGGCGGTGGCCGCGCTCCCCCGCCCGGTGGTCGGATTTCATGGCTGGATTCAATACTGGATTGATTTCGACTTGATAGCGCATTCAGCCCGTAAACATCCGGAGTGGTCGTTTGCGTTGATTGGGCCGGTCGAGCCACTGGCGCGAGTGGACAAAGTGCGCGGCCTGACAAATGTGCACTTTCTGGGCAAACAACCGTACGAGCGGATGCCCGAGTTTCTGGCGGGCTTCGATGTGTGCATCAATCCGTTTGTGCTCGGCGAGTTGGCCGATGCTGTCAGCCCAATAAAGCTATATGAGTACCTTGCGTCGGGCAAACCGGTGGTCTCGGTGGATATGCCCGCCGCGCGCGAGTTTTCCGATTTGATTCCGCTGGTGCGCACCCCGGAGCAATTCGTGCGCGCGCTGGAGGATGTACTCTCCCGGGCGCAGAATGGAACCATCGTTGCTGAGGCGGCTGTGCGCCGGCAGGCTGCGGCCCGTTTTTCGTGGGATGGACGCTTCCAACAGGTCGAGGAAGTGCTGCAGGCAGCGCTCGTGGAGCAGCGGCTGCGTTGACAACCATAGCTCAATGAATCTTCCCGCGGAGACGAGAATGCTGGTGATTATCCCGGCGTACAATGAGGAGGAGAGCCTTGCCCGGGTGGTGGCGGGGGTGCGCGCAGCTGTGCCCGGAGCGGATGTGGTGGTGATTAATGATGGCTCGCATGACCGCACGCCGCTAATTGCGCAGCGCGCGGGGGCGATGGTGGTTTCGCTGCCATATAATCTGGGTATTGGCGCGGCCATGCAGACCGGCTTTATGTTGGCGCAAACGGGTGATTATCAGATGGCGGTGCAGGTAGATGGCGATGGCCAGCACGACCCCGCGGAAATCGGGGCGCTGCGCGAGCGATTGCTGGCGGGCGAAAGCGATGTCGTTGTGGGCTCGCGATATCTGGTGAATCGTGGTTATGTAACGCCGTGGCTGCGAATGTTGGGGATAAGGATCCTGGCTGGATACGTGTCCATGCTGGCCGGGCAGCGCTTCTCGGACACGACCTCGGGATTCCGAGCGAGCAACCGCCGCGCGCTGCAGTTGTGCGCGCAGAATTACCCGGCTGACTATCCCGAGCCCGAATCACTGCTGGCGTTTCGCAAGATGGGCTTGCGCGTCTCGGAAGTGGCGGTGTCGATGAACAAGCGCTATGGCGGCAAGAGTTCGATAACGCCATTTTGGTCCGCCTATTACATGATTAAAGTAATCCTTGCCGTCACCATTTCGTTGCTGCGCCGCGCGCCGCGGCGCGGGGAGAGCGCATATGTTCACTGACCGGCTGACACTGTTCGTTTTTCTGGCTGCTTTCGGGTTGTTGCTTCTGGTGCTGGAGATGGTGCGGCGACGCGCGCTGGCGGAGAAGTACTCAATGCTCTGGCTGCTCATGGCGGGGGCCATTCTTCTGCTGGCCGTGGCGCGCCCGGCGCTTGACCGCATTGCCCCGGTGCTGGGGATATATTATGCACCATCGGCGCTCTTTGTGGCCGGTTTCGTCGGTATGCTGGTGATCCTGCTTTACTTCTCTGCGGTAATCACGCAACTGACGCGCCAGAATCGCATCGCGGCGCAGCAGATAGGTATGTTGCAGGCGCGCATCGAAGCTCTGGAAAAGGCGTTGGCGCAAGCCCCGAATGACGATTGAGCCGAACGCGGGCGCCGGCGCGGACCCCGCTCGGGCAGCCTTTTTGGCGCAGCAGCGCTACTGGCTTGGTGCGCTGCTGCTGCTGGCGCTGCTGTTGCGGCTTGGCTGGGTCCTACTGATTGACCCGGAGCCAAAGCTCGAGGGCGGTGACGGGCCGTTTTATTTACATCTCGGTGACCAGCTGGCGCGCGGGCGGGGATTGCGCTATGGCGAGCCGGTGGCAGTGGTCGGCCCGGTGTATCCGGCGTATCTGGCCGCGCTGCAGCTGCTGCTCGGGCAGACGCGGGTGTTGATGGCGGCGCGGGTGGGGCAGGCGCTTGTGGGCGTGGCGCTGGTTGCGCTGCTGTTCGCGCTCGGTGAGCGTTGGCGTGGCCCGCGCGTCGGGTTGGCGGCAGCCGGCATGGCCGCGGTCGATTTTCGCTTTATTGTGGAAAGCGGCTCGATTTACACGGAAAGCCTTTTGTCCGTGCTGCTGGCGCTCTGCCTGTGGCTGTACGCGCTCTCGCTGGAGCGAGACCAGAAGCACTGGTGGGTGCTGACCGGCGCGGCAATCGGGGTTGCCGCGCTCACGCGCGGGGTGGTGCAGTTGCTGCCGCTGGCGCTGCTAGCACACCTGTGCGTGCAGCCCACTGGGCGCGGACTCTGGCGGCGCTGGGGATTGCTGCTGGCCGGGTTCGTGCTGCTGGTCAGTCCGTGGATGATGCGCAACTGGCTGCTTTTCGGAAGCCCGACGATTTCGCATGGCGGGGCATCTCATTTCTGGATGGGCGCGCGGGGCGCGGGGCGCTCCCTGCGCGAAGGCGAGATGCTTTCCGAAATCGAGGCGCTGCGCATCGGGGGTGGCGGCGGTGACCGGTACCGGTACTTCACGGACGCCATTGGAATCATCGCGGATGACCCGCTGCGGTTTGTGCGGCTGCGCGCCCGCCGGGTGATGGAAGCATATTTGCAGCCTTTTGGCACTGTGACGGTCGGCGTGGTGCTTGGCAACGAGAGCATTAAATCCATGCTGGGGGAGGGCAGCGGGCGCTCGCTCAGCGATGCGGCTGCACTCCCGGCTTTCTGGCCGAAAGTGTGGATGTACGCGCTGCATTTCGGTTCAATCGGATTGGCACTTTATTTTGCGGTGGCGCGCTGGCGACAGTGGCGAGAATGGAGCCTTTTCGCCGTTCCCGTTTTGTATTTCAGCGGATTGTATGCGCTGCTGACCATCATTCCGCGTTATCTTTTTCCGATCATGCCGTATTATCTACTGCTGGCCGCCGGAGCGCTGGCCGACTTTAGACTTGGCACCGCCGAGCGCCGGCGTCCGCGGGTAGGCGCGCGGTCAGTGAGCGCTTCCGTTCCACCGGAGGGGAAGCGCGCATGAGCCGCGTGGTGCATGTCATCAAAGCTACCGGCATCGCCGGAGCGGAGAAACACTTGCTGACGCTGCTGCCGGCGCTAAACCGCGAGCGTTTTGGGGCGCATCTGATTGTGCTGACCGAACAGCGAAAACCGGCGCCGGAGTTCTTCTCCGCCCTACAGGCCGCGGACGTGAACGCGGAACGCGTGATAATTCGTGGACATGCAGACCCTGCCCTTGCGCCGCGCCTGGCGCTGCGGTTGCGTGCACTGGCCCCAGCGCTGGTACACACGCACCTGCTGCATGCCGACTTGTACGGCACATTGGCAGCTCGGCTGGCCGGAGTGCCGCTGGTGATTTCCACGCGGCATAACGATGATCCTTTCCGCAGGCGCTGGCCGGTTTCGTTTTTTCTACGCATCATCAACCGGCGCACAGATCATTTTGTGGCGATTTCGGAGCGCGTGCGTGCTTTTACGATTGAGGTGGAGCAGGTGACCGCATCGCGCGTGGATACCGTCAATTATGGTCTGCCGCTGGGCGCCGAAACCCGCCCGGTAGACGCGCGTGCTGAGTTCGGAATTCCGGAAGGTCCGCTGCTGGTCTGCGTCGCGCGCCTGACCGAACAGAAGGGCCACCGCTGGCTGCTGTCCGCGTTCAGAGCGGTTTTGGATGAATTCCCTCAGGCCGCGTTGCTGTTGCTGGGAGATGGCCCGTTGCGCGCGCCGCTTGAGCGATTGGCGGCGAAATTGGGTTTGCGAGAGCGTGTGCGATTTGCCGGGTGGCGTACTGATGTGAGCGCGCTGCTGCCGGGCGCGGACCTGTTTGTGCTGGCCTCCGAATGGGAAGGTTTTGGACTAGTGCTGCTCGAGGCCATGGCGGCGGCATTGCCGATTGTGGCCACGCGAGTGGGCGCGATTCCGGAGGTGGTGCTCCACGGGGAGACCGGCTGGCTGGTGGAAGCGAAAAACGCGGCCGCCTTTGCAGATGCAACCATCAGCGCACTGCGCGCGCCGGGGCAAATTGTTGCTTTTGGGCAGCGGGGTCGGGCGCGGCTGCAGAAAGAGTTCTCTGTACAACGCATGGTGGCCGCAACCGAACGGTTGTACGCGCGGCTGTTCGCTCAGCTTCCGGACGGCAGTGAGCGCGGTCAGCCCGGCGGGATTATTAATTCACAGAAGGGAGCGAAAAGGGACACGATTTGACACGAAAATACCTCGTGACGGGCGGAGCTGGGTTCATCGGCTCAAGTATCGCGGCGGCGCTGGTGGAGCGCGGAGAACAGGTCCGCGTTGCTGATGACTTCTCCACCGGCTGTTGGGAGAACATGGCCGAATTCGAAACACAGATTGAATTGTTGCAGGGCGATCTGGCGGAGCTGGATTTCGCGCGGCGCGCCGTTGACGGCGTGAATTACGTCATCCATCAGGCGGCCCTACCGAGCGTGCCGCGTTCGGTGGATGACCCGCTGGGAAACAATCGTGCCGGAGTCATTGCAACGCTGAATCTGCTGCTGGCGGCGCGTGACGCCGGAGTGCGGCGCATGACCTACGCGAGCTCATCGTCGATTTACGGGGAGGCCCGCGACAGGGTAGCCAAACGCGAGGACATGCTGCCGGCGCCGCTCTCGCCGTATGGCGTCAGCAAGCTGGCCGCCGAGCAATATTGCATGTCGTTTTACACGGTGTATGGTTTTGAGGCGGTGGCGCTGCGCTACTTCAACGTTTTCGGGCCGAGGCAAGACCCGAAATCTGAGTATGCTGCCGTGATTCCGCGATTCATAATTTCCTTGCTGCGCGGCGAGTCGCCCACGATTTACGGCGATGGCGAGCAGACGCGCGATTTCACTTTTGTGGGCAATATTGTCAGCGCCAATCTGCACGTACTCGAACATCCGAACGCGCCGGGGCAGATATTCAACATCGCTATGGGAGCGGTGAATAGTCTGAACCAGCTTGCAGAAATATTGCAGGAATTGACCGGAGTTGACATTGCACCGCAGTACACCGAACCGCGGCCAGGGGACATCCGCCATTCGTTTGCCGATGTGAGCAAGGCGGCGGAGGAGCTTCAGTTTGAGTCGCAGATCAGCGTGGTGGATGGCCTGCGCACCACCATGAACTGGTATCGCGCGCGGAGTGCCGCGCTAGACGCGAAATGACGTATGGCGCGGACACGCGTTGTGCGGGTTATTGCGCGCATGAACATCGGTGGCCCGGCCATACACGTGACCGAGTTGACCTCTGGGCTGACGCGACATGGCTTTGAGACCATACTGGTCGCCGGGCGGCACGGCTCCGCTGAGGGCGATATGAGTGATTTGGCCCAGGCGAATGGGGTGAACTTCCAGTGGCTCAAGCAGCTCGGTCCGAGAATAGCGCCCTGGGATGACGGGGTTGCGTTCTTGCGTTTGTTCCAATTAATGCGCGGCATCGCTCCGGAAGTCGTGCACACGCACACTGCCAAAGCTGGTGCGCTTGGGCGGCTCGCGGCGCGACTCGCCGGTGTGCCGGTGGTGGTACACACCTTTCACGGGCACGTGTTTCGCGGTTACTGGGGCCCGGCGATGTCCCGGTTGGCGGTGGCAATCGAGCGGTTTCTGGCGCGGTTTTCCACGGCGATTGTGACAGTGAGCGAGACCGTCCGGCGAGAATTGATTGGACATCGCATTGCCCCGGCAGATAAGATTCATGTGCTGCCACTAGGGCTGAATCTGGATAGCTTTGTGAGTTGCGCCAAAAGGCGAGGTGAGTTTCGCGCTGAGCTGGGCATCGAGGCGGACGTGCCGCTTATCGGCACCGTGGGGAGGCTGGTACCCATAAAGAACCAGCAGCTTTTCCTGCGGGCTGCCGGCCGACTGGTCGCGGCCGGCTTCAACGGCCGTTTCGTGATTGTCGGCGGCGGCGAACTGGCCATGCAGTTACAGCAGTTGGCCCGAGAACTCGGCCTAGCGGACAGTACCGTGTTCACCGGCTGGCGGCGCGATTTGGACAGGGTCTATGCGGATCTCGACGTGCTGGTCAACACCGCACTCAACGAGGGCACGCCGGTCGCGCTGATAGAGGCCATGGCCGCGCGGGTGCCGGTGGTGGCCACCGCGGTCGGCGGCGTGCCCGACATGATAGAGTCTGAGCGCAGCGGTTATCTCGTGCCGAGCGAGGATTTGGTTGTGCTGGTAGAGGTTATCGGGCGGGCGCTCGCTGCTCCGGCAGCTCTCCTCGATGCCGCGCAGGATTATGTGATCGAGAATCACACTCTGGAGCGGATGTTGACCGGCGCGGCAAACCTATATGGGAGGTTGCTGGAGGGAAAAGGATATGCTCTCTGAACCGGTTGTTCGGTATTCCGTCATTGCGGTGGTGGCTGCTCTGATTGCATTTGTGGCCACGCCGGTCACCTTGATGGCGGCCCGCCGTCTCCGACTGACCGACCAGCCCGGCCCGCGCAAGTTTCACCTCGCTCCTGTTCCCGTGTTGGGTGGACTTGCCATCTGGGCAGCAGTGGTCGGTAGTCTGCTGCTTTTCGGGGGCGGCCGCGAATTCCGTGAGCTGGCGGCGATTGTGGCCGGGGGCACGTTAATTGCGCTGGTCGGGCTGGTTGATGACCGCGTTGGTCTGGGGCCGCGCGGCAAGCTGATCGGGCAGGTGACCGCCATGCTGCTTATTTCACTGGCGGGCGTAAAGATCAACCTGTTTGCCGAAGCGTGGTTGAACGTGGCGGTGACGGTGTTCTGGGGCGTTTTTGTGATAAACGCCATCAATCTTCAAGACAATATGGACGGGCTGGCGGCGGGAATTTCCGCAGTGGCGGCGGGCGCCTTCTTGCTTCTGGCGATGCTGAACGGGCAGGTGTTGGTGGCCAGCCTGGCAGCGGCGCTGCTGGGCGCGTGCCTCGGATTTCTTTTCTACAATTTTCAACCGGCGGTCTCATTCATGGGTGACACTGGTTCGATGCTGCTCGGCATTGCACTGGCGGTTTTGGGCATTAAGCTCACTTTTCCGGGCGTTTCGCACTCGCAGACCTGGCTGGTGCCGGTGTTTGTGCTGGGGGTGCCGGCATTCGATACGCTTCTGGTGGTTGTCTCGCGCGTGCGGCGTGGAAAGCCATGGTGGCAGGGCGGCATTGACCACACCTCGCACCGCATGGTGCAACTAGGGCTTAGCCATCGTCGCACCGCCATTGCTCTCTACCTTGCGACTGGAATACTTGGTCTGCTGGCGGCGGTGATGGTGTATCTGGCTACACCGACGGTGGCGTGGATGCTGACGGGGGGCACGCTTCTGCTGGGGTTGGGGTTGATTTACGGTATGGAGTTGCTGTGGGAAGGAATGCGCGAAAGTCGCCTGAAAGCGGATATCAACATTACCGCAATCGGCGGTGGGGAGGAATTCCTGCCGGTGCTGCAAGCGGTGGCGACTGTGGGCAAGAGCGTCGCGGTTGTGCTCACCCCGGTCGCGGCGGAGGGTGAAAGCGCCACAGGTTTGCGGGAAGTCGACCGACAGCGTATGGCTGAATTCGCCACCGTGATCGCGGAGCACCCCGGTTCGGTGCGGCGCATGTTGAAAGCTATGGGTGAATGGGACGCGGTCAACCTGCGCGAGCGTGCGGCGCTGATGAATGCGGCCTTTCGGCTGCGCGGGCAGCTGCTGGTGAATCTATCCGCGGCTGCCGGTGATGACCGTTCGGCTGCTGCCAGTCCGGAAGTGTTGCGTGCTATCCGCGAAACGGATTTGATCGTAGTGAGCGGAGACCTGAGCGAGAATGTGATGCCCACCCTGGCGCTGTCCGAAGTGAGCCGGGCACTGACGCGGGCAAAGTGCCCCCGCGTGCTGGTGCATGCGGACCCCGGACAGGCGCTGGAAAGGCTGGCATCGGCGGGAGTGGCGGATGTGTTTACGCATGCAATCGCCCCGCAGCAGCTGCGCGGCCCTTGGCACGCGGTTGAGGATTTACGCGACAGCGGGCAACTGGCTTTGGCGCTTCACGGCATATGGCTAAAGCGCACCCGGCGTCGCAGCCTTCTGCAGCCGCTTGGTGTAGGGCTGCATGGCTGAAGCCCGCGTCTCAACGCAGTGGTCGCCCTCTGACCGCACGGCCGGATGGACCGTGTTCGGGCTGCTCTTTCTGGTGTACTGGCTAACGGCATCGCTCACTTTCATTGGCACGGACGAGTGGTTCCTTTTTGATACTGCGGAGAGTTTCGCGCGGCGCGGAAGCGTAATGCGCAACATGACGGCGGACTTAGACTGGCCAGGGCACACATATGTGGAGCCGTTGCTGCCATTGTTAAGCGTGCCGCTCGTCTTGCTCGCCGACAGTGTGCGCGTAATTGGCGTCGCTCATGCCGTGCTCTTGTTCAATATGCTCGTTACGGCGGCGACCGGGGCACTCCTCTTCCTTTATGTGCGCAGCTTGGATTACGAGCACAGCGTGGCCACGGCGCTGGCGCTGCTTTTTGGGTTGACCACGATTGCCTGGCCTTATAGCAAGACTTATTTCCGGGGACCGGTGGCCGGCTTCGCGTTGTTGTTTACCGCCTACGCGTTGCTGCGCTGGCGGCAGGGGCTGCGCGCGCATGCTGGTTGGCCACACGGCTGGCTGCTGCTGGCCACGGCCAGCGGCGCGGCCAGCGTGCTCGCCAAGGAAGCCGGGGCGGTGGGTCTGCCGATGCTCGTGCTAATTCCACTGGTCGGGCGGCGTCATCTGCCGCGCTCACGGCAGCAAGGCTGGCAGCTCGGGCTTCTGGTGGCCGCGCTTGTCTGCCTGGCTTTCGGGGGGATGTTTGCTTACACCAGAGTGCTGGCCGCGGGAGTTTTCCGCTTTCATCCCGTCGCGCGTGTTTCAGAGGCCTACAACAACCTTTTCCTCGCAGGTGAAGGCGCGCTCGGATTTCTGATTAGCCCGGGCAAAGGTGTCTTCTGGCACTCCCCGGTTTTGCTGCTGGCACTGGCAGCCCCGTGGCTAGCAAGCAGGGAGCGCCGGCTCGACACCAGTTGGCCGTTGTTGATGCTCACGGCTTTTGTTGCGGTCTATGCATTGGTGCGGGGTGTCGTCTGGTTCGGCGGCACAAATTGGGGTCCGCGCTATCTCGTTCCGGTGATGCCTATTGTGATGTTAGGCGTGGCCCCGGCGCTGCAGCGCTGCGGAGAGGGAAATGGAAGAGGCCGCTGGAGGCTGACGCTCGCGCTGTTGGCGCTGTTGGGATTCGCGGTGCAGATTGGAGCGGTGTGGGTGAATCCACTGGATTACTACGCGGTTCTGGATGCGACCGGAATCCCGGGAGCACCGTGGACAGTGGCGATATGGTCCCCGGTTTTTGCACCTATTGCGGGCCACTGGCGTATTCTGCTGGCTGGCGCGACGGCGGATTTCGCCTGGGTGCAGGCCGGCGTGGACGGGCCGGATTGGGCGCTAGCGATTGCCCTGATGCTGGGTGTGGCTGCATTGGCCCTGTTGCTGCGCTGGTTAAAGCGGGCCGAAATGGGCCGCTCTTCCGCTGCCGCTGCAACGGCCCTAATTATATTGGCGCTTCTCGGCATTTCACTATTTGCGCTGCAGCGCCTCTATCGTGACCAACGCTATCGGGGCGAAAATGTCGCTCTGCACTCCATGCGTGCCGAGCTGGAGACCACCGCGCTTCCGGATGCGGTCATCTTCCTCAACAATCGCACTTACTTCGATTACATGCTCAATTACTACAAGGGCGATGCGATGTGGTACACGCTGGAACTGAACCCGAATGAGTTGATCCCCGCCGGCGGCAGCGCGCCGGACCCCGGCACCGACCCCTTCGACCTTCTCAACCCTGATGCATGGAGCCCGGTCGATTATTTCGGTCGCCAGCATCAGACTGTAGTTTTGGTGATGGAAACCGGCATATATCACACCAATGTCGTCCGGCCGATGGAATGGTGGATGAACACCGAGTTTCACCGCATTCGCGCACGCGATTACGCTGACGATGTGCACGCAATCAGCTTTTCGAGCGCGACCGCTCCGCCGCGCGAGGCGGCGCCCGAGTTCCGCCTGGAGGTTTTTCTCGGGGATGGGATTGCGCTGCGCGGATATGACCCGCAGCCACCGCCCGGTCTGGTGAGACCGGGCAGCGTATTGAACCTTTCAATGCAGTGGCAGGCGCTGCAAGACATCCAGAAGAACTACACGATCGGTACGTTCCTGATGAACCCGAAGGGAACGATCGCGCTGCAGAACGATAGCCGGCCGGTGGGTGGGTTTTGGCCGACAAGCAGCTGGCGCGAGGGGGATGTGGTGCGTCACAATGTTGCCTTTGCTCTTCCAGATGATTTGCCGCCCGGACATTACGACCTATGGACAGTGATGTACTCGCCCGCGGATGGCGTCCGGCTGCCGGTGAGCGACGCCAGCGCCACCACGATTCGCGACCACGTCACGCTGTACAGCGTGGAGGTCGCGCGCTGAAATGGTGGCGTCAAGCGGAAGCGAGTACGTGCTCGACTGCTTCGACAAGGTCGGGCAGAAAGGATATGTTTGCCAGACCCTCGGAGGCCAACTGGAGGGACGCCTCCTTACCACGCCCGGTACCCACCAGAATCGGGCGCACGCCCGAGGCGATGGCGGCCTGCAGGTCACTAATGGCGTCGCCGATGAGCCACGAGCGGGTCAGATCCAGCTGCAGTTCGCTGCCAGCCTGCAGCAGCAGGCCGGGGCGGGGCTTGCGGCATTCACAGGCGTCATCCGGGGCGTGTGGACAGAGATAGAGCGCGTCGATGCGGCCACCGGCCGCGTGGATTCGTTCGAGCAAGTAGTGGTTTGTCTGGGCAACGGTTTCCGCAGACACCAATCCGCGCCCGATTGCGGACTGGTTGGTGACAATCACGATGGCATGCTCGGATTGCGCCAGTCGCGCAAGCGCCGGAAGGGTGGCCGGGAAGATGTGCAGCTGCTCGGTGCTGCGCACGTAATCGCTGCGGTTCTCGTTGATTACGCCGTCTCGGTCAAGAAACACTGCGCTGCGGGGACGGCGCGGCGCAATTGAATCGGTGGGCATTCCGGCAGGATTCTAACACGTGGAGATGAAACGCATACTCGTCACGGGCGGGGCCGGCTTCATCGGCTCGCACACGGTGGATTTGCTGTTGAGCCGTGGGTATCAGGTGCGCGTTTTCGACAATCTCTCGCCGCCGGTGCACCGCAGTGGACAGTTGCCCGATTATTGTGCGGAGCAGGCGGAGTTCATAGCCGGGGATGTGCGTGAGAAGGCGGATTGGGAGCGGGCACTTGAAGGCATTGATGCCGTTTTCCACCTGGCGGCTTATCAGGATTATTTGCCCGATTTTTCCAAGTTTTTCCATGTAAACGCCGTCGGCACAGCGCTGCTGTATGAAGTCATTATTGAACATGGATTTCCCATCCGTAAAGTTGTGCTCGCCTCTTCGCAAGCTTCATATGGTGAGGGAAAATATCTCTGCGCTACGCATGGCGTGCAATATCCGCCGCCGCGCACGACCGCGCAACTCGAGCGACAGGATTGGGAGCCGCAGTGCCCGCTGTGCGGGGCGCAGCTGGAGGCCGTTGAGACCGACGAAAAGCGCGTGAATCCGCATAATTCTTATGCGATGAGCAAATACACGCAGGAGATGATTGCGCTTGTGCTTGGCCAGCGCTACGAGATTCCATCCGTGGCGTTGCGCTATTCAATCGTGCAGGGCGCGCGGCAATCGTTTCGCAATGCCTATTCCGGCGTACTGCGCATTTTCGCGATGCAGATGCTTGCCGGTGAGCGCCCGACGGCTTATGAAGATGGCGAGCAGATCCGCGACTATGTTTACGTGGGCGATGTAGCGCGCGCGAATCTACTGGCTCTGGAAGACGCACGTGCTGACCTCCGCACGTTTAACGTCGGCGGCGGCCGGCGGGTGACGGTAAACCAGTTTGCGCGCACAATGGCGGAGGCGATCGGGCGGCCGGAGTTGACACCGGTTTGCCGGGGCGAATATCGCTTCGGAGACACCCGCCACATTAGCTCTGATATTGGGCAGCTGGGCGAGCTGGGCTGGCAGCCGGTCGGGACGGTGGAACAGAGCGTGGCTGAGTACCTGGAATGGGCGCAGCAGCAGCCTGATTTCGGGGATTTCGCGACGCGGGCACGGGAGAAAATGCGCCAGCTCGGAACGGTGCGCGGCGGATAGAGGTGAGTAATCCGCTGGAAAGGTAATCAGAATGAGTTATGTCGATGAATATCTGACCGGTCTGGAAACGGCGATCCGGGATTTATCTCGCGCTGACGTGCAGGCTGTGGTCGATGCGTTGCTGGCCGCTTGGAGAGAGGATCGCCAGGTCTTTATCATCGGTAATGGCGGCAGTGCGGCAACGGCGGCGCACATGATGAACGACCTTTGCAAGCTGACCATTGTGCCCGGCAAACGGCGCTTCCGCGCGATTGCGTTGACCGACAATGTGCCGTTGCTCACAGCGTGGGGCAATGATGCTTCTTTTGAGGACGTGTTCGTGGAACCGCTGCGCAACCTGATGCGGGCGGGCGATGTGCTCATCGTTATTTCCACCAGCGGAGATTCTCCCAACCTGATTAAGGCGATGAAATGCGTGCAGACCGAGTTTTCCGGCACGGTGATTGGCATTACTGGCAGCGGCGGCAGCCGGCTGGCAGCCGGGGCTGACCTGGTGGTGCGCATCCCCAGCGACCATATCGGCCAGCAGGAGGACGGGCACCTGATCGTCAATCACGCCGTCTCCAACGCGCTGGCGGAGAGATTGCGCGCGCTCGAATGAGCTTTGCCCCCAAGAATGCAGTGGAACTTTCTGTCATCGTGCCGGCTTTTAATGAGGCCGCGCGAATTATGCCCGGCGTGCAGGCGATAATGGGTTTCCTGCGCGAGGGAGGGCGTTCGTGGGAGTTGATTGTGGTGGATGACGGCAGCGCGGATGCGACCGCGGAGATTGTGGAACAGGCTATCGGTGGGGAAGTGCGCGCGCGTCTGATTCAATATCGACCGAACCGCGGCAAAGGATTCGCGGTGCGCACCGGGGTTCTGGCAGCCACGGGCATGTGGATTGTTTTTCTCGATGCCGACCTTTCCACACCGGTGGAGGAAATCGACCGCGCGATGCCCCGGCTGCAGTCGGGAGTAGATTTAGTGGTGGGCTCGCGCGCGCATCCGGATGCGCGCATTGAGCGCAAATCACCCCTTTTTCGGCGCATGGCATCAGCGGTGTTCGACCGCATGCGTAACGCCATTGTCGGCCTGCGCCAGTTTTCCGACACGCAATGTGGTTTCAAGGCCGCGCGCGGCGACGCGGTGCGACCGCTGTATGAGCGCGCGGTGATTGAACGTTTCATGTTCGATGTCGAGATTCTTTACCTCGCCAAGCGGGCCGGCTTGCGCATGGAGGAGCTGCCGGTGCGCTGGGCGGATTCTTCGGGCAGCACGGTACGGTTATTTCCCGGCGTGTATCGTATGTTCCGTGATTTACTGCGTATTCGGCGCGTGCATGGTGATGTGCGCGTGTTGCCGGGCGTTCCCACGGACTCGACTGCGTAATTCCCCGAAGTTCATCTCACTGCCCGCCATCTCTCGGCGGATACCGAAACGCAAGCAAACTGAAAACTGAATAGCGCGCGGCACTCACTCATCGAGGCCGGTGCACAGTGGATTGCTGCTGGTCGGCTAGGGCGTTGGGCTCGGTGTGGGAGTTGCTGTACTGGTGGCCGTATCAGTGGGAGTTGGCGTGGCCGTATCAGTGGGAGTTGGCGTGGCCGTATCAGTGGGAGTTGGCGTGGCCGTATCAGTGTCAGTCGGTGATGGCGTGTCAGTCGGTGTGGCCGTGGCACTTGCGGTGGCTGTCGTGGTGGCCGTGGGCGTGCGAGTCGCAGTCTCTGTGGGAGTGCTTGTGTGCGTGGAAGTGGCGGTCGCTGTGCTACTGGCGGTAGCTGTCGGAGTGCTGCTCGGGCTCGGCGTGGCGGTGGCCGTTGGCGTAGGCGGCATCTCCTCCGCCACTGGTAGCGTCTCAGTGGCAAAGTTTATATCAACAATGGTCGTGGATATCCACCCCTGCTTGCCCGTCCCTTTGACCTCCACTCTGAGCCAATCAGCGAGCTCATTCCTCTCCAGAGGGGCCAATTCCGTGCCCTCGTCAAGTTGAGCTACGACCACGTAGACCGTGCCTGGCCCGGAACGCAGGTTGCCCCAGTCAACATTCACCATTGCCAGAGGTTCTGGTGTTGGAGGTGCAGGGGTATCCGTCGGCGTGGTTCGCGGTAATAATGTGCTCACTTTGGGCGGCGCTGTGGTGACAGTGGGCGTGGAGGCGTCTGCCCCGGCTCCCGGGTCGGGCAGGAACTGCAGCGCGGCGAAACCGGCCACGTAGAAAGGAACCGTCAGCAAGATCACCGTAATCAGGGTTCTGTGTAGCCTGTGCCTGCGGCCTGGGTCGGCGGGAGTTGCCATGTCGTCAAATTGTGCCCGGGAAGCGGCCAGCGCTGCGCAGAAATCACCCGGCTGGCACGGGCATAATAGCAGCGCCAGGTGTGCGCGTCAATTTGGCAGGCGCTTGCAGCTGGATTATAATCCGCTACGGTGATCCCCTATTCCGGAGCCCTATTAATCCGGGCCTTTCTTGGGTCGTGCCCGCAATGTCGTTAGCCGTCTTCGCCCAGAGCGCATACGTGTTTTCAGCTTCTGTACTGGCACTCTATGGATTCAACATCCTTGTGCTGACGCTGCTTTTCCTGCGCAGCCGTCAATCACGATTTACCCCCCGGCCCCTGAGCGACTGGCCGCATGTGACCGTACAACTTCCACTTTTCAATGAGCGCCTGGTGGTGGAGCGTCTGATTGACGCGATCGTGCGACTGGATTATCCACCGCAGCGCCTGTCGATTCAGGTATTGGATGATTCAACGGATGAGACCACACTGCTCGCGCGGCGGCGAGTGGCTTTGCATCGGGCGCGGGGTGTGGATATCATTTGCCTGCATCGCGAGCACAGAACGGGAAACAAAGCCGGGGCGCTTGCAGCCGGCTTGCGGTGCGCTGCCGGAGAGTTCGTCGCGGTGTTCGATGCTGATTTCGTGCCGCCGGTGGATTTCCTGAAGCGCACTATGCCACATTTTTTTACGTCGCGGGTGGGTATGGTGCAGACGCGCTGGGGTCATCTGAATGCGACCCATAGCATGCTTACGCGGGCCCAGGCGCTGGCCCTGGATGGCCACATGGTGGTGGAGCAGGTTGCGCGCAGCGCCAACGGGTTGCTGTTTAACTTCAACGGCTCTGCCGGGGTGTGGCGTCGGGATTGCATCGAGAGTTCAGGCGGCTGGCAGGCGGACACACTCGCTGAAGACCTCGACCTTTCTTATCGTGCGCAGCTGCGCGGTTGGGAATTCCACTATCTGCCCAATGTGGTCGTGCCCGCGGAAGTGCCTCGCAGCCTGCTGGCTTTCAAGCAGCAGCAATTCCGCTGGGTGAAGGGTTCGGTGCAATGCCTGCTCAAGCATGCCGCCCGTGTGGTTCGGGCTGAGTTTTCGCTCTGGAAGCGTGTTCAAGGCCTGCTGCATCTGGGCGGTTATCTTATGCATCCCATGATGCTCTGTCTGCTCCTCGCCAGCATGCCAGTGGTGTTGCTGGGCGGGGCCGGCAATGTAATGCCGGGACTGCTTGGCCTCGCCGGTCTAGGTCCGCCGGTGCTTTACGCTGTGGCCCAAACAAACGCGTATCCGCGCGGCATTAAGAGGGCACTCTGGTTTCCGGCACTAATGCTGCTGGGGGTGGGAATTGCGCTGAACAACACCCGCGCGGTCTTGGAAGCGCTTTCTGGACATCGGCCGACCGAATTCTTGCGCACCCCGAAGACGGCTGCCGGGTGCGGCGCGGGCGGGCGCGCATACGCTCTGTCCACGGATTGGTCAACCTGGGTCGAGTTTGCGCTGGCGGGGTTTGCGCTCGCGGCCGCCGCCCTCGCGCTGCAGCGGCTGCCGGGATTAGCTCCGTTTCTGCTGTTGTTCGCGTTGGGTTTCCTCGTCGTGGCGGTGATGGGCCTGCTTGAATAGCGGCAGACGGCGGCTGTGGCACAGTTCCGTCTTCTGGCGCGCGTGCACAAGTGAAATCCGGCTTGGCGGGCGTCGCTCGAGATTTACTTGACGGCAGGTTCGGTTTACACTACAATTTTGGACGTTTGTAACATAGTTCATCGGAGGACAGCATGGCGGCAAAGCGGGTGGCAGTATGGCTTTTATCTCTCTCAATTGGGGCGTTGGCGGGCTATGCCACCGTGGTGGCGTTTGGCACCAGCCTGGAGCGTTACGCAGTTGACTTAAACTTTGGAGTATTGGATGTCATCCTGAATAATTTCACTTTCCTGTGTCTGGCCTATGCCTCCCTGGTCTGGATTTGGCTTGACTTCTTTCTCGGCACAGAGATGCTTCCCGAATAACAGTTGTCATGGCGGGTGACAAACGAATCCCCGCACAGACGGGGATTTTCGTTTAATGCTTCCGCAAATCCGGAAAAGCAAGGTACGCATACGTTCAGGCATTAGCGATCTGAAAGCGGGCGCGCTGCTCGTTTTGAGTCTGGGCCTGGCAAACTGCGCGCCGCAGCCGGTACAACGGTTGGCAGCCGCGCCGACGGTGGCGGCTACTGCCGAAGCCACCACCGTGCCGTCACGTGTGCCGAATGCCGTGGTTCCATCCTTGCCCCCGGCGACGCACACGGTTGCAGCCAGCAGCACACCCACGGTGGTGCCGCCAACAGTCACGGAAACACTGACGAGTACCCCAACTGCCACCGCCGTCCCGGCCACGCACACGGCAACGGCCAGTCCTGTACCCACTAATGACCCACCTACGCCCGTGCCCACCCCATGGCCCACGCCGGACTCTCACGCAGCTGAGCGCGTGGCGCATGTGCCCATTCTGATGTACCACTATGTTGAACCGCTCTCGGAAGACGCGGACGATTTGCGGGTGGGGTTGACCGTGCAACCGGGAATCTTCAGGCAGCAGCTCGCCTATTTGCACGCGCGTGGCTATCGCTCGGTCAGCCTGTACGATTTGCTCTATCACCTTACGCATGGGAAAACGCTTCCGGAAAAGCCGATTGTCTTCACCTTCGATGACGGTTATCGGGGATTGTATAAACACGCGTTTCCGCACATGCAGGTGTTCGGCTATTTCGGCACAGTGTTTCTGCTCACCGGCCTGATGGATGAGCGCCAACCGGCTTACCTGACATGGGAAATGGCGCGGGAACTGGCCGCCGCCGGCTGGAATCTCGAGCCCCATAGCAAGACGCACGTGCAACTTTCCAATCGTCCTTTCGAACTAGTAGAGTTTCAGGTGCTCGGTTCCATGCAGACTCTTCAGGCGCACATCGGCAGGCAGCCGCGTTTTTTCTGTTACCCAAGCGGCCGATATGACCAGCAGGTAATCGATTACTTGCGGGCGCTTGGTTTTTGGGGCGCGGTGACCACTGAATATGGGGTCGAGCACGAACTCTCCGGCGCATTTACCTGGCAGCGCGTGCGCGTCCCCGGGCAGGGATCCTTGAGCGACCTGGCCAAGTATCTTGGGGAGGACACATAGCGCTGACGTTGCGAAGCTGCGCTGAGGACGTTTCAAGAAATAACCTGATAGCTTTTGAAAGGGTTTCCGCATATTCTTCTTTCTCAGACGCCGAAAACGCTTCGGTGTTTTTCGTGTCAGCCACTGACACTGGAATGAGTCCCATGCAGACTACCTCCCGATTGCCCGGCTTTTACGATCTGGACACGAAGCAGCGGATGCATAACGTGGCCGAGCGCGCCGAGTTGCCCGTCGAGCAACAGGCTGCCCTGCTCGGCGCGGCGGGCCTTACCCCCGAGCTCGCCGATCAGATGATTGAAAACGTGGTGGGCGTGTTCGCGTTGCCGCTCGGGGTGGCTGCTAATTTTGTGGTGAATGGCCGCGATGTGCTGGTGCCGATGGCAATTGAGGAGCCGTCCGTGGTGGCGGGCGCCAGTTTCATGGCGAAACACGCGCGTGCCGGCGGCGGTTTTCGCGCTGAGTGCTCGCCGCCGGAGATGATTGGCCAATTGCAGATTCTGGATGTTGAAGATGTCGAGGCGGCGAAAGCGGCTCTTCTGGAGCAGAGAGTGCGCGTTCTCGCGGCGGTAGAGGGCATCGACCCAGTCATTTCGGAGTTGGGCGGTGGCGCGCGCGATTTTGAAGTGCGCGTCATTGAGCGTTCGCCCATCGGGCCTTTTCTGGTGGCTCACCTGATTTACGACACCCGCGATGCGATGGGCGCAAACGCGATAAACACCGCGACCGAGGCGCTGGCACCGCTTTTGGAGCAGATTACCGGAGGCAGAGTGCACCTGCGCATTCTCTCGAACCTGGCCGATCGCCGGCTGGCGCGCGCGCGAGTGTGCATCCCGCAAACCGAGTTGGCGTTTGGCGGTTACAGTGGCAAGCGGGTACGCGATGGGATAATCGAGGCGTGGGCATTCGCGGCGGCTGACCCTTATCGGGCGGCCACTCATAATAAGGGCATCATGAACGGGGTGGATGCGGTGGTGATTGCCACCGGAAATGATTGGCGCGCGATTGAAGCCGGTGCACACGCATACGCCGCCCGCAGTGGGTGCTACAGCAGCCTTTCGCGGTGGCGCAAGGATGAGAATGGAGACCTACTCGGCGAACTGGAAATGCCCATGGCAGTTGGCACGGTCGGCGGCGCTACCCGCGTGCATCCGGGGGCACAGGCGGCTTTGCGGCTGCTTGGGGTGGGGTCGGCCGCAGGATTGGCCGAAATCATAGTGTCCGTCGGGTTGGCGCAGAATATTGCGGCGCTGCGGGCGCTGTCTACTGAAGGAATCCAGCGCGGGCACATGGGGTTGCATGCGCGCCAAGTTGCGATTGCAGCCGGTGCGGAGGGCGCTGAAGTAGAGCGGCTGGCGCGGCAGCTGGTGGCCGAGGAAAAAGTACGCGTGGACCGCGCCCGCGAGCTGCTGCAATCTTGGAGAATAGGGGGGGGCGGAAATGCGCAGGGTGGAGAGCAATGATGGCTGAGCACGAGCGAATTGCGGGCGTGATGCAGCCCGCGCGCGCCGTGGGCATTGTGGGCTACGGCGCGTATCTGCCGCGCTTTCGCCTGCCTGCGACCGAGGTTTCGCGCGTGTGGACGGAGGGCACAGCCGGGCTGCCGGTGGAGGAAAAAACGGTCGCCGGACTTGACGAGGATGTGGCCACAATGTCTATCGAGGCGGCGCGCAACGCAGTGGCGCGCGCCGGGGTGGACCCGGGGCGAATCGGCGCGGTGTGGGTCGGTTCTGAATCACATCCTTACGCCGTCAAACCCACTTCCACGATTGTGGCTGAAGCCATCGGCGCGGTGCCGAATACACAGGCGGCTGACTGGCAGTTCGCATGCAAGGCCGGCACCGAGGCGATGCAGGCCTCCATCGGCTTTGTCGGGTCGGGCATGGCTGACTACGCGTTTGCGATCGGAATGGATACTGCTCAGGGGCGGCCGGGCGATGCGCTGGAATACACCGCCGGTGCGGGCGGGGCGGCGTTCTTGCTCGGTCCGGCCGAGGAGGCCGTCGCGGTCATCGAGGGCACGCATTCTTTCGTCACCGATACGCCCGACTTCTGGCGGCGGCAACACGCGAAATACCCGCAGCATGGGCAACGCTTCACCGGGGAGCCGGCTTATTTCCGCCACATCACCGCGGCCGCCGAGCGGTTGATGCAGGCAATGGGCACTGCGCCGCAGGATTACGCTTGCGCGGTATTTCATCAACCGAACAGCAAATTCCCGCAGCGGGTGGGAAAGCAGCTCGGTTTTTCTCCGGAACAGCTGCAGGTCGGGCTGCTAGCGCCGCTCATCGGCAACGTTTACGCTGGCTCGGTGCTGGTCGGCCTGACCGCGGTGCTGGACGCGGCCGAGCCGGGCCACCGCGTGCTGGTAGTCTCGTTCGGTTCGGGCGCGGGCTCGGATGCGCTGCAGCTGCGCATCACGGACAGGCTGCCCGCACGCCGGGGGGCTGCTCCCAGCACCCATGATTATGTGCAGCGCCGCACTGAAATCGATTACGCTACATATGCGCGCTACCGCGGCAAATTGACGCTGGAGTGAGAGCGGTGAACGAGGTGTTTATCACTGGCACCGGTCAGACCGCGGTTGGCGAACACTGGGAAACCTCGCTGCGCCACTTGGCGTGGCAGGCGATAGAGCCGGCGCTGCAGGCGGCGAAAGTGGAAAAGCCGGATGCTATTTTCGTCGGCAACATGCTCGCGGCGGGCATTTCGCAACAGCAGAATCTGGGCGCGCTGCTGGCGGATTTTTGTGGGCTGCGCGGCACCGAGGCGGTCACGGTGGAGGCGGCCGGCGCATCGGGCGGCGCGGCAATGCGGCAGGCGCTGCTGGCGCTGCGCAGTGGCGAAATCAGCACTGCACTGGTCGTGGGCGTGGAGAAAACGACCGATAAAGTCGGCGCCGATGTGACCGCTGCGGTCGCCGCCGGTGCGGATAGCGACTGGGAACTGGCGCAGGGCGCGACGGCTCCGGCCATCGCCGCGCTCATAATGCGGCGCTACATGCATGAGCACGGAGTGCAGCTGCAGCAGTTCGCCGGGTTCCCGGTAAATGCCCATGCCAATGCGCGCACCAACGTGGACGCGATGTTTCGCCACGCGCTCGATGAGTTACGCTACGCGCAGGCTGCCATGATTGCCTCTCCGGTGAATATGTTTGACAGCGCGCCGGACGCCGACGGCGCTGCTGCGCTGGTGCTCGCAACCGGGGCGGGAGAGCTGCAGCCCGGGTTGAGCGTGCGCGTGGCAGCTTCCAGCCTTGCTACCGATGCCCTCGCCGTGCACGACCGCCGGGATGTGCTCGCGTTTGCCGCCGCCAAACTTTCGGCAGACCGCGCTTTGCAACAGACCGGTCTCGCGCACGACCAGATTGACGTTGCCGAACTTTACGATCGTTTCAGTGTGTATGCTGCGCTCAGTCTGGAAGCGTGCGGGTTCGCCCGCCGCGGGGAGGGCTGGCAACTGGCACGCAATGGCGCAATTGGCCGCGCCGGCCGACTTCCGATTTCCACTTTCGGCGGCCTGAAAGCGCGCGGGAATCCCGGAGGCGCGACCGGCGTCTATCAGTTGGTGGAAGTAGCGCGGCAGCTCGCCAGCATGGCGGGCGAGAACCAGGTGGCCGGCGCGAAGTGGGGTCTGGCGCAGTGCCTGGGCAGCAGTGGAGGCACTGCGGTTACGCACATCCTGCAAGGAGTTGAGAGCAGTTAGGCGCGAATCGGAGAGTTTTTGATAGCTCTCGCGCGCTAGACTCGCCGGAGTTCACGATATGGAGAACGCATAGTCATGGAGATTACGCGGCACTGGAGATTGCAGAAACAGCGATATGGCCTGGTGGGCGAGCAGTGCCATCACTGCGGAGAGAAGCTTTTCCCCCCCCGCGATGTTTGCCCGGAATGCGCGCAAGAGGCGCAGGAGTTGTACCGCTTTTCCGGGAAGGGCGAGGTGTTTTCGTATTCTACCGTTTTCGATGCCCCGGCCGGATACGAGGGTATTTCTCCATACACTGTGGCACTGGTGAAGCTGGAAGAAGGCCCGCTGGTTACCGCGCAATTGACTGATGTGGATAACGACGGCGTCGAAATCGGAATGGCGGTGGAGATGGTCACGCGCAAACTGCGGGAGGATGGGGACAAAGGCATGCTTGTGTACGGCTACAAATTCCGCCCATTCCTCAGGCAGGAGGCCGTTCTCCCCGCCTGAACCCGGCAGCAATGCGACAACACGTATTATTGGGCGCCGATCGTCCACGCGACCGGCGCTTTTTGATTCGAATTTACGATTCTTGCAAGTGGCTAGTTGGGGGAATACCCACCGCAGGCGCACATGCCACCACAGCACCCGCCGCCAGAACCGCTTCCCCGCACGGGAGCGGCGCTTTCTTTGCCAGAAGCACTACCGCTGAAAAACGTCGAGAGCGCACGCATGACCTGCTGCCCGCTGCAATGCGGGCAGGGGATGGGGTCATCCGCATTGGCCATCGAGCGCAGCTTATCGAAACGGGTGCGGCAATCTGAGCAGAAGTATTCGTACAATGGCATGCGATCATTATAGCACGGGAAAGCAAAAACGTTCGGGTACCTTAAAATTAGAACAAATGTCTTGACACGCGGACTGCAATCGGATAGAATTTGGTCAGGTTGTTACGGCGGATAACTGAAAACAAACCAAAACCTTGCATCCGCCGGAAAGGAGATAAATATGTATAACCGAGTGATATTGGCCGGAAACTTGGGGCGTGACCCTGAATTGCGCTACACCCCCAGCGGGCAGGCGGTGGCAAACCTGAGTGTGGCCACCAACGAGAAGTGGAAGGACAAGGAAGGAAACAATCAGGAGCGTACCGTCTGGTGGCGGGTGGCCGTCTGGGGTAAACAGGCTGAGACGTGCAATCAGTACCTCAGCAAGGGACGCCAGGTGCTGGTGGAGGGCCGCATGAACTCTGACGACAGAGGCAACCCGCGCACCTTTCAGCGCAAAGATGGCAGCTGGGGCGCGACCTTCGAGGTGACCGCGCAGGCGGTTCGCTTCCTTGGCGGCCGGGGCGCAGGTGGATCTCAGGCCGGCGGCGCGGATGAATATGATGGCCCGCCCCCTGCTACTGAGGAAGATATCCCCTTCTAGCCCAGTTGGATTCTCAACTGAATACGAGGCACTATGCCAACAGCCGCCGGAAGTGCACCGGCGGCTGTTTCGTATTTTTTTTTTCGATGGTGTAAAATCGGGTGGGGCATCAGAGAGAGATGGGCGTGAACACAGCCGCTGAAAAGCACACACTGGCCGCGCTGCAGTCAATCGGCGACCGGCTGCGCGCAACGCTGGCGGCGAAGAACGAGGCGCGGGATACGGCGCTGCGCCATTCGCGTACGCTCGTGCGCTATTGCGCTAACACCATTCGCGCCATTCACAGAGGGGAAATGGAACAGGCACAAGGATTGCTGACGCAGGCGGAGGAAACTACCTCTGCGCTGCGCGCGGCCGTGGCGGATGACCCCGACCTGTGCTTTGCCGGTTACACGCAGGACGGACTGAAGGAATTCGTGGAGGCCAACGTGCTTCTGGCGCTGGTCACCGGGGCGCCATTGCCCACCCCGGAGGCGCTGCAGGTGGAGGCGTCCACTTATCTGAGAGGGCTTGCCGAAGCTGCCACAGAGCTGCGCCGCACTATCCTCGATATCATCCGCGAGGACCACTCCGAGCAGGCCGAGCGTTTGCTGGAAGCCATGGACGAGATTTACAGCCTGCTGGTGACCATCGATTTTCCGGACGCCATCACCGGCGGCCTGCGGCGCAGTACCGACGTGGTGCGCGGGGTGCGCGAACGCACGCGCGGCGACCTCACCATGAGCTTGCGCCAGCAGCGCCTGCAGCAGGCGCTCCGGCGGGCTGAAACCGTGGGAAGCGAATGAGAAAGCAAGCCGTCATCGGGGCGGCGGAGGCGGGTGAATATGTTTTCTGCCGCCGGGCATGGTGGCTGCGGCGCGTGCAGGGTGCGATCCCGGCCAACGAAACCGAACTGCGGGCCGGCGCGCGGTTGCATTCCCGGCACGGGGGCCACGTGCGAATGGCGGCATGGCTGCATTATGGCGGCTACACGCTCGCGCTGCTCGCTATCCTGCTTGCCGGATTGTGGCTGCTTCCATATTTTCTTTGACATGGCTCGCCAAGTGGCGCGGGCCGCGCGCATGCGACCGGAGACGCTAATTGCTCAGATTTGCCATCATTCTGCTGTCTTGCGCGCTGCTGCTCATCTGGTTGGGGCGGCGCATCCGTCGGCGCGTGGGTTTGCCGGATGGCCGGGTGGTTTATGCGGACACCGCTGGCTGGCAGCGCGTGCGGCGGCCGCTTTTCTCGGAGCGGCTGCGCTTGAGCGGCAAGCCCGACTACCTTGTCCGCAAGGGACACTGCCACGTGCCTGTCGAAGTCAAATCCGGGGCGATGCCGACGGGCGGCGCCTATCGCTCGCATCAATTGCAATTGGCGGCGTACTGTTTGCTTGCGGAAGAGCGTTTTGGTGCGCGCCCAACGCACGGATTAATTAAATATGATGATGGAGTGCACACGGTGGAATATTCTCCTGAATTGGAACATGCGTTGATTGACACACTTGGCTGCATGCGCGCTGACCTTGCCGCCTCGGAAGTGGCGCGCTCGCACCGTGCTGAGGGGCGCTGTCGTGGTTGTGGCCTGCGCGCCGACTGCACCCACAGCCTGGCCTGAGACCGTCATCGATGACCACCTCCCCCGGCCGTTTTCTTATTTTCCATAACCCGCGGGTGTCTCGTTCAGCGGAACTGGCACGGCAGATTGAGCGCTATCTACAGCAACAACCGCGCGCGCGCGCGGAATGCGTTCTGGTCTCGGACGTGGATCAGAGCCCGCCCAAGGGTGCTGAGATGCTGCTGGCAGTGGGCGGAGATGGCACCATGCTGCGGGTGGGCAGAGTAGGAGCCCGGGTGGGCTGCCCGGTGCTGGGTTTCAACCTGGGGCAGGTGGGCTTTTTGCCGCAGGTTCCGGAGCATGAATGGTGCGCTGCGCTCGAGCGGGTGCTCGCCGGGAATTTCGAACTCGAGCGACGCATGCTGGTGTTCGGCGAACTGCTACGTAATGGTGAGATCCTTGCCGGGCATCACGCGCTTAATGAGATTGTGGTCACGCGGGGAGCGCTAGCGCGGCCGGTGCGGCTGGAGACCGAGATTGACGGCGCTGCGCTGGCGAATTATGTGGCCGACGGCCTAATCGTTTCCACCGCCACCGGCTCGACCGCGTACGCGCTTGCCGCCGGTGGGCCCATTCTTCCGCCCACGCTGCGCAATCTGGTGGTGGTGCCGGTCTCTCCGCACCTGAGCGTCGGGCGCGCCGTGGTGTTGGCCGAGGGTTGTACCATCACCATCACTGTGTGCACCGACCATCAGGCCATTCTCAGCGCGGACGGTCAGACGGAGATGGAGGTACTGGATGGCGACTGCGTGCGCGTGCGCGCCAGCGAGCGCAATTGCAGCTTCGTGCGCCTGCAGCTGCCGACTTACTTTTATCGCGACCTGACCGAGCGACTGGTGATCAAAGGGCGTTCGCTTCAATGAGCGCCGCCCCTGGCCCCGAGGCGCGCGCACCTGCAGAGAGCACGTATTGCGCAGACCACCCGGAGCGCGAAACGCAGCTGAGTTGCAACCGCTGCGGAAAGTTGATTTGCGCGAGCTGCGCGCGCAAAACGCCGGTGGGTTATCGCTGCCCGCAGTGCGTGCGGAAGCAGCAGTCCAAGTTCGAGACCGCGCGCTGGTATGATTATCTGGTGGCCGCCGGGATATCGCTGCTGCTTTCCGGTCTGGCCGGGGCGCTACTGGCGCGGCTTGGATGGTTCGTGATTTTCCTCGCGCCCACCGCGGGCGGGGTCATCTCCGAAATAATCCGGCGCGCTGTCGGGCGGCGGCGCGGGCGCTATCTTTCCTATGTGGCCATCGGGGGCATGCTGCTGGCCGGGGTCTTTAATCTGAGCCTGTGGGGGTTGATATATCTTGCGCTGGCGGCCAGTACCGTTCATGCGCGCCTGCGCAGCATTTCGATTTAGCCTCCATGCTTCGAGAACTGCGCATTAGGGATTTCGCCATTATCGATGAGTTGAGCCTGGTTTTTGCGCCGGGGTTCAATGTGCTCACCGGCGAGACCGGCGCGGGCAAATCTATTATTATCGATGCGGTCGGGCTGATGCTGGGCGGACGGGCCGACAGCGTTTTCATCCGTGAGGGCTGTGAGACCACGCTGGTCGAGGGCAGTTTCGAGCTCGGCGATGCGCTATCGGACGAGTTGCAACCACTGTTGGAGCGCGAAGGATTGGAGCAGAACGCTGACGGGGCGGAGCTTACGCTCGGACGGGAGTTGCGCTCCAGCGGCCGCAATGTCTGCCGCGTGAACGGGCGCACCGTCAGCCTCGGCGTGCTGCGCGAAATCGGCGATCGTCTGGTGGATGTGCACGGTCAGTCGGAGCACCTTTCGCTTTTGCGCGTGCGCGAGCACCTGGCGCTGCTCGACCGCTTTGGTGGCCTGAGCGCGCAGCGCGCCGAACTGGGCGGTGCGGTGCGCGAACTGAACGCGGTGCGGGAAGAACTTTCCGAACTTCGCGCTGGCGAACGCGACGTGGCACAGCGCGCTGATTTGCTTAGCTATCAGGTAAGCGAGATAACCGCGGCTGGGCTGCAGCCCGGAGAGGGAGGCTCGCTGCGCGATGAACGCGCGCGGCTGGCGGGCGCAGAAAAACTGGCCGAGCTGACCCAGGCGGCGCTGCAAGCGGCCGGGGAGAGCGAAGCGCCGAACGGGCCGCCGGCAGGCAGCGATTCGCTCGGGCAGCTGACGCACTCGTTGGAGCGGCTGGCGCGCATCGATGCCGGACTGCAGGAACAGCATGCGCTCGCGCAATCGCTGCTGGAGCAATTGCGTGATTTGACCGGTGACCTGATTGCCTATCGCGATGCGATCGAGTTCAACCCCCGCCGGCTAACTGAGGTCGAAGAGCGCCTCGGTTTGATTAAGGATATGCAGCTAAAATACGGGGCTGATGTCGCGGGAGTGCTCGAATACGGAGAGCGCGCCCAGGCCGAACTTGAGGGTATCACTGGCGCGGAGGAACGCATACAGGCGCTGGGCGTGCGCGAGAAAACGTTGCTGGAACATGTCGGTAGTGCGGGCGTGGCGCTCTCAGACAAACGCCGCGAAGCGGGGGAGCGGTTGGCGAAGCGCGTGATGGCCGCAATGTCTGAGCTGCATATGGATGGGGCCCGCTTTGCGGCCGAGATCGAATGGCATGATGATGCCGAGGGCGTGCCGGCTGGGGATGGCCGCCGGGTGGGGTTTGATGCCGGCGGGCTGGACCGCGTGGAGTTTTTGGTCGCGCCCAATCTGGGTGAAGGTATGAAGCCGATTGCGAAGATCGCTTCCGGCGGGGAGACCTCGCGTCTGATGCTCGCGCTTCGGGAGGTGCTGGCGCGGGCAGACCGTAAGGCGACACTCATCTTCGATGAGATTGATCAGGGTATCGGCGGCCGCGTGGGCGGGATTGTGGGCCGCAAGCTATGGGGCCTTACTTTCTCGCATCAGGTGGTGTGCATCACCCATCTGCCGCAGCTGGCGGGCTACGGCGATGCGCATTTCAAGGTGGAGAAACAGGTTCGGGGTGAGCGCACGCGCACGCAGGTGTTCGCTCTGGAGGGCGAGGAGCGGGTGGAAGAACTCTCTCAGATGGTGGGCGCGCAGGGCGAAGCGGTGCACGAGAGCGCGGCCAACCTACTGGCGGCCGCGGAGCGCGAGAAGGAATATGCTGCGGCGGTGAAGGCGTAACAGCCCCCCCCTTTTTTCAACATTACTGAGCGCAATCCGCCGGCTCGCTTGGGCGCCATTCGCGCGAAAGCGGGAATCCAGACCGCGAATGCGTCGAGCCGTCCCTGGCCAGAGCGGCAAGATTATCTCTGGACACCCGTGTCCGCGGGTGAGGCACAGAGGAGATATTCTTCGGAACCGGCGTAAACGTGCGCCAGTTCAGGTATCCGCAGAGGGATGGGCGACGCGGCGCTGCACGCTGATTCCTCGGTTGCTCAATTCTGAGAAGAAAAGCTGCGCGGGCACATCGCACACCGGCGAAAGCAGCCCGCGAGCCCGGATGTCGCCACGCAGCAGCAGCTGTGCTCCGATGCTGGCGGTGAAGCCCACAGTGCGTTGCATGGCCAGAAGCCCGGTCTTGGTGTCGCGCCGGTCCACCATCTCGTAAGTGACGCGACGTGAATCCGCGGCTTTCAGTCCGTGCGCTTCAACGCGCACGACCACCGCGTCACGTTCGTCCGGGTCGTATTCAAGCTGCGGATGCAGCAAATCGTGCACGAACTGGCGCGGAGAGACTGTGGCTGTCTCGACTTCTACGGGTGTTTCATCCAGAAACCCCAGATTGACCAATTTGTCCCAGAAGGCGCAATGACCCGGCCAGCGCAGCGAGTAGCGCCCGGCGTGTTGCACGCTATCGTCTATTCCGAGCGCTTTCAGGTATTGAGTGGCATCGCCGTTTGGGTAAGCCTCCAACTCGCCCAAAGTGGGTACGGTGACAGTGTGGCGATGCGCCTCTGAGAAAAGCGCGCGCGGCGGAATGTCCACGGGCGCACCTGAAACTATTATGCGCGCTGCTCTATCGGCGTAACTGCGCAGTACCCCGGCAAACGTCCACGAGATTTTGTAGCGCAACGGGTTGTCGGCTGCCTCCGGGGTGGGTATGCCGCCGCCGTAGCTGTCGAGGCGGGTGACAACATCCAGTTCACTCACGGCCTGCCGCGCCAGCAGCAGGTCAATGCCCGGATCAAGTCCCATTTCCGGCATAATGGCCACTCCGGCCGCAGTCGCTTTCGAGGCAAGTGCATCATAGGCGCCGTCCGGATAGGAGGCATCCACGTAATGAATGCCGCACTCTACGGCTTGGCGCGCAATCGGTGCGCGAAAGGTGTGTGGCAGCAGCGCGATCACTGCCTGCGCCTTCTGCATCAGCTCGGCCACGCGCGCTTCGTCGCGCACATCAACGCGCGTGGCGCTGACTCTGTCAGTGGGCAGACTTTCGCTGAACGCGCGCAGCGTGCTGATGTCAGCATCAGCGGCGATGACGTGGGCGACATCGGGGCTGTGCGCGAGATCGTACAGCGCAGCCCGGCCCTGCAGCCCGACGCCCAGCAGCAAAATCTTCATGCGCTCCCGTGCGTGCGCATAAGCTGTGTCCAAGGTTTTACGGAATCAGACATTGGCCATACACCCCCTGAAGAGCACGTGTCATGCTGAGGGGCGGCCTGCTGTCCCTAATGCACCCAGAAATGGTAGCAGGATGCTCCGAAGCATCTCGCTGAATACGGCGCACGCGCATGTCCCCATCATCACTATATGCTCTGTCGCTGCGCTCCTCAGCATGACATTGGTGATTCTCGGCTATTCCTGCTGGCTGCCTGAGGAAGCACTTGCGCACTCACCGTTTCCGGAGATGCCCTTGCCGTTTCGCGTGTCGGAGTCTATTATATTATCGCTGTCGGCGGGCGTGGTTCCGCCGGTTTCGGAATTGCGCAATCAGGAGTGTGAACGATGATGAACATGGAACAAGCAGTGGGGGACATTGTCTTGCTGGTGCTGCGCGATGGGCTGCCGCTAAAGGGCCTGGGCATTCGGCAGAAGAAGATCTATGTGCGCGTGCAGGGTTTTGACCGCGTGGGGCTTTGGCTCGAACTGCCCGAATACCAGCTGCCGCAACTGGCTCATTCACCGGAAGGGCCGGAGCGGGAAATGACCGCGGTGGCCTGCGCCCTTGCGCCGTGGGCGGTCATCGAATGTATCGTTCACTTTCCCGATCTGGAGGGTTTCGACTTCCCCAGCCCCGAGGTGGACTCGCTCGGTTTTCAGGCGGGGTAGATCCCGGCACACAGCGGCACAGCGACCCAATCAGGTGGGGCAGGTGGGACTCGAACCCACATGGGTTTCCCCCGCGGATTTTAAGTCCGCTGCGTCTGCCAATTCCGCCACTGCCCCTATGCTGCAATTGTATCGAGCGCGCCGGTTTAGTCAACAGCGGACTGCCCGCGGCGTATGCGCGCGATGGCTCCGTCGACGGTCAGCAACGGGGTGCGCAGCAGGCTTTGCGCGCGGCTGACTTTCAGCGTGAGATCGGCGGGCCGCGTCAGGCCGCTCTGCACTTGAAGCGCCGGGCGCACGTTTGCGCCCGGCTCAATCCCCAGCAGCGCGAGCATTTTCAGCCCGAACTCCCAGCGGTTCAGCGCTTGTGGCGCGGCGACATTTATCAGACCGGCGTAGTCGCCGGCGGCCAGCTCCAGTAGCGCCAGCGCCAGCGTATCTACCCACGTGGGGCAGCGGAGCTCGTCGGTGAAAAGACGCACCGGCTTGCCTGCGGCAGCATCGGCAGCCAGCCAGCGCATCTGGTGGTCAAGCGGCTCTATTCCGAAGATTAGCGAAGTACGCGCGATGGCCGCCTGCGGGCAATGCGCGGCGATGATGCGCTCGGCGGCGGCCTTCGCTTCGCCGTATGGGTGCAGCGGATTTGGGACAGCGTCATCTGCGTAAGGGGCGCGATCCCCATCCAGAACCATGTCGGTGGAAACGTGCACCAGCCGGGCCGCGTGCTCCGCCGCGGCCTGCGCGAGATTGCGCGCGGCGGGCACGATGGCGGCTTCTGAGCGATTGGAGCAGGCGGCGTGGATGATTGCTTCCGGGTGCTGGTGGGCAATCGCCGCATGGACGGCGTGAAAGTCACACAGGTCGAGCTGTAGCGCCGCGCCCGGCAGAGCGGAGTCAGGCGGATTCGCGTGCCAGCTGTGAGTGAGTTCCCATTCACCGGCGAGTTGAGCCACACGGTGGCCGAGGTACCCGCCGCTGCCGGTGAGCAGCAGTTTTCGGGACTGGCTACTCACCGGCAGCGGTGCGCTTCGGTGCGGTCAAGGGCTGCGCGCGCTGCGGCTTGCTCGGCCTGCTGTTTGCTGCTCCCGCGCCCGACACCATAACGCTGCTTTGCGATTATTGCTTCCACTGTGAATTCTTTCGCGTGGTCGGGCCCGCTCTTGGCGATGGTGGCGTAGTGCGGCGTCGCTCCCAGCGCGCTCTGGGCCCATTCCTGCAGGCGGCTCTTGTCGTCCAGATGGCCCTGATTGGAAAGCGTTTCCTGTGCGACGGGCAGCAGCAGCGGCTCCAGAAATGTGCCCACCGCCTGCACGTCGGCATCGAGATATAGCGCACCCACCAGCGCTTCGAAGGCCGCGCACAGTAAGGCGTCGCGTTCGCGTCCGCCGGTTTCTGCTTCGCCGCGGCCGAGCAAAACAGCAGCGCCGAGGTCGAACGACCGCGCTAGGCGCGAGAGCTGCTCGGTGCGCACCAGCGCGGAGCGCAGCCGAGTGAGTTCGCCCTCATCAAGTTCCGGAAACTGCTCAAAGAGCACGGCCGTAGCCACGAAATCGATGACGGCGTCGCCGAGAAACTCGAGGCGTTCGTTGTCTTCTGTGAGTTGCGGGTTCTCGTTCAGGCTGGAGCGGTGGGTGAGCGCGCGGCGCAGTAAATCCGGTCGGTGGAAATAATGGCCGATGCGCTGCTGCAGCGCGTCCAAGTCAGTCATGCATATTTCTTGAAAGCGAGCACCGAATTGTGGCCGCCGAACCCAAACGAATTGCTGATAGCCACGTCGATGGGCATTTCGCGGGAGTTGTTGGGCACATAATCGAGGTCGCACTCGGGGTCGGGCGTTTGATAATGGATGGTGGGTGGAGCGAGCTGCGCGCCAATGGCCTGCACGCAGAAAAGGGCTTCCAGCGACCCGGTGGCGCCCATCATGTGTCCGGTCATCGATTTGGTGGAGGAGACTGCGAGACCGTGCGCGTGCTCGCCGAAGACCGCTTTTATGGCGCGCGTTTCAGCGGCGTCGTTTAGCAGGGTGGCGGTGCCGTGCGCGTTTATGTAATCCACCGCGGAGATGTCGAGCTCGGCTATCTGCAATGCCTGGCGCATGGCCGCGCCGCCGCCGGCACCGTTCTCCTGTGGGGCCGTGATGTGGTATGCGTCGCCAGTGACGCCGTAGCTGACCAGTTCGGCCAGAATGTTGGCGCCGCGTGCACGGGCGGTTTCCAGTTCCTCGAGCACCAGCACGGCGGCGCCCTCGCCCATCACCAGTCCGTCGCGGTTTTTGTCGAACGGCTGCGGAGTCATGGAGTAATCTTCGTTGCGCCGGCTCATCGCGCCGAGGCGGTCGAATGCGGCCACTGCCACCGAGCAGATTGTCGCCTCGGCGCCGCCCGCCAGCATCGCGTCGGCCATACCGCTGCGGATATACTGCCAGGCCAGCCCGATGCCATCGGAGCTGGAGGCGCACGCCGAGGAGACCGAGAGCGCTGGCCCCCTCGCGCCGATATCGATGGCCACCAGCCCGCTGGGCCCGTTGGGCATCATCATGGGGATGGTGAACGGGCTAGCGCGCCGCGGCCCGCTCTTGTCGATTACGCGTACGCTGTTTTCCAGCGTCCCGATTCCGCCGATGGCGGAACTGATTATTACCCCCACGTGGTGCGCGTTCTGCTCAGTGATCTGCAGCCCGGAGTGCCGCATGGCCTCCGCTGCGGCCGTCGCAGCCAGCTGCTGGCAACGATCCCGGCGGCGGGCTTCGGCGGGGGTCATGTACCGCTTTGCGTCGAAGTCTTTCACCTCGCACGCGATTTGCACCAGAAAATCGCTGGCTTCAAACAGAGTTATCGGCCCAACCCCGCTAACCGCATTGGTGCAGTTGTCCCAACTCTCTTTTGCCGTGAGGCCCAATGGGCTGACGGCGCCAATTCCGGTGACTGCAACGCGTCTCATCGTATTAATTAGGGTCACTTCGGCGTACCGCTCCGGATTGCGAAAGCGCCCAGTTGAATAACACCCGAGTGCGCAAGTGGATGCGGACGTTCCGCATTATAAACCGGGCGGCAGCGTTCGGGAACAGGCGGCGGGGAGCACGGTCGCCGCGCGCTATTCTGCACTTCCCCAGGGTTGAATGAAATCCTCCGGCTCAACCCCGAGCGCGTGAGCGATGCGGGTGATGTAGTTGAAATAAGCCACGACCTGAGTGGCATCGTGAATGGCGCGGTCGTCAAAACCGTGCGCGCGCAGCCGGTCGAGGTCGCTGGCGGTCATGGTGCTCTGACGGTGAGTGAGATCAGCCGCAAACGTGCACAGCGCCCGGTCTTCCGGTTCGAGGGACGCGCTTTGCCAGTCGCGGGCCACAGCGTGGACAAAGGCATCCGTCCGCGTTTCGCCCCAAGATTCCTCGATCTCAGCCCGGAGATCGTGCGCGTGGGCTTGAGTTCAATAAGGGCAATCCAACTCCGCGGCCACAACGGTGGCAATCAATTCGCGCTGCACGCGCGAGAGCGGCGAACCCCCATGCATTATGGCCCCGTAATGCGCCATGCTGCTGCGCATTACACGCGGATTCATGCCCATAATCTGAGCGATGTTCCAAAGGCGGCCGGCGCGCTCTATGGCTTTGTCGTACTCTTTTTTCAGCAGGCCAGTGGCCTGGTGGATGGGAATTTGGGTAATCCAGGGCATTGCGGTCCCGCCAGTCTGATAATCATACCATGGCAACGGCACTAATCAGAGGCGGCATCCGCTTGCGCCGCCTTCGAGTTGAGCACGTTGCGCTGCTTTGCGCCTTTCTTCGCCGGGCCGACAATGCCGGCTTCCTCCATCGCGTCTATCAGTTTTGCCGCGCGAGTGTAGCCGATGCGTAGGCGGCGTTGCAGTAACGAGATGGATGCGCGCCCGTCGGCCCGCACAGTTTCCACCGCTTTCGCAAACAGCTCATCGCGGCCCTCTTCTTTTGTGAGGTTTTCCATATCTTCCCACAGATCCTTTTCCGGTTCAGCGTGCTTGGCTGGGGCTTCTCCTGTTTCTGGCTCTGATTCTGTGGCCGGTGAGGCCCCGCGATGGAATCCTTTCCAGTGCCGCACTAAATGCCGCAGCTCAGTATCGGAAACGAAGGTGCCTTGCATTCGCAGCGGCTGTGCTGCATCCGGGGCCTGGAAGAGCATGTCGCCGCGCCCGAGCAGCCGCTCCGCGCCGGGCTGATCCAGAATGACGCGGCTGTCAATTGAAGATGCCACCGCAAACGCCACCCGCGCCGGGAAATTGGCCTTAATCAGCCCGGTGACCACATCCACCGAGGGGCGCTGCGTGGAGATTATCAGGTGAATGCCGGTGGCGCGCGCCATCTGCGCCAGACGCGTGATAATGCGTTCGGTATCTTCTGGTGCAACCATCATCAGGTCGGCAAGTTCATCCACCACCACCATCAGATACGGCAGGCGCTCTTCGTCATGCTCGGCGGCGCGCCGGTTGAAATCCTCAATGTTGCGAGCGCCGGTTTCAGCAAACTTGGTGTAACGGTTGTCCATCTCTCGTCCCATCCATTGCAGACTCGGCACCACCTTGTTCAGGTCCACGATAACCGGCACCAGCAGGTGCGGGATGTGGCGGTATGTGGTCAGTTCCACGCGCTTCGGGTCAATCATCAGCATTTTCAATTGATCAGGTGTGTTGCGCAGCAAGAGCGTGGCGATAATGGCGTTCACGCACACGCTCTTGCCTGAGCCGGTCGTGCCGGCGATGAGCAGGTGCGGCATGGCCACCATATCCGCGCAGACTGCCCGGCCGGAAACGTCCTGCCCCAGACAGAGCGCAAGTGGCGAATGCAATTTCTGGAACGTCTTCGATGCCATCAAGTCGCGCAGCGCCACCTGTGAGCTGTTAGCGTTGGGAACCTCTACCCCGATGAACCCTTTTCCCGGCACCGGAGCCTCGATGCGGATGGAAGCTGCTGCAAGCGCCAACGCGAGGTCGTCGGCCAGCGCCGAGATTTTGTTTACCTTGACTTTGGTGCGTTTGCCGCCACGCGTGGCGACGAAATCTGGCTCCACTCCGAACTGCGTGATGGTCGGCCCGCGGTTTATTTCAACCACCCGGCCGGGCGCGCCGAACGATTCCAATGTCTCTTCAATCGTGTGAGCGCGCTGGCGGTCATATTCGTCATCTACCGCCAACTCCGCGCCGACGGCCAGAATGTTTTCCACTTTGGGCAGCTTCCACTGTGGCGATCCGCTATCTGTGGGCGAGATTGGCCGGGGCTGTTCGATGGCACGCTCTGCAGCTGGCTCTGCTGGTTTGCGTCCTTTCTTGAACAGACCCCGCTTGCAGGTCGATTGTTTGAGCGCCGGAGTGGGGCTGTCGTCCGGCTGCGCGGCTTCCGGCGTCAGCGGAATCTGATGCGCACCGGCCTGCCCATTGGGCCGCTCGCGCACGCCTTTCAACTGCACGCGGGCATATCCGAGCACTTTTATTATTTGGCCGGTGGATGTGCCCAACGTCAGGATGAGTGCCACAAAAAGCCATGCAATCACAGCGACAACCGCGCCCACCGGCCCCAGCCCTTCCATCAGCGATTGCAAAAGGTAATGGCCGAGCACCCCGCCGCTCCCGCCGTCCGCACCCAGTGACGTGAGCACGGCTAGGAAAAGCAACATTGCACCCAGAACCTGTTCCGGGCGGATGCGGGGAAGCTGTTCGGAAAAGTGGCGCAGTATTACCCAGATTCCCATTGCTAGGCAGACGAACGGGGCCACAAAGCGCCCCAAACCGAAAAGCTGCCGCAGTGCCTGCACCAACCGTCTGACGATAGGGCTGTTGTTGGGAGAAAAGAACGCCAGCAGCAGTAATATTCCCACCAACGCGAGCAGTACTCCCATAACATCCATTTTCTGCTCGCCTGTCAGGCCGCCGCGCTGGCTTTTCCGGCTTCTGGTCCCGGTTTTTCGCTGCGTCTTGTTGCTCATTTTTGTGGTTTTGGCGGCTATGCGTGGCGTCCGCCTCGGAGTCAGCCGGATTATAGCACGGACGAACCAGGTGGCTCGAGCCGTTACCGTCTGGGGCGATGGCCTTGGCAGCGATGGCGTGCTTCGTGCTAAAATCAGGCGGCGAAGGCTGCTCATGTCCATCACCACTGCGGAAATTACTACTTTTCTCGAGAGTCATCCTCCGTTTTCTGCGCTGCCGGCGACGGTGCTGCACGACCTCGCGCAGCAATGCGCGCTGCACTCGCATGAAGCCGGCGAGGTGGTTTACAGCGCGGGCGACCGGGCCGCATGGTTATACCTGGTATATTCCGGGGCAGTGGCGGTGACCGGCCGGGCGCGTCGCGCGGGCGGGGATTCCAAGGAATTGACGTGGCTCCAGCCGGGCGATTTTTTCGGCGGGCGCGCGCTGCTGGAAGGGGCGCGGCACCTTGACACTGTGACCCCGTTGCAGGCCACGGAGCTGCTAGCGCTCGAGCGTGGGATTGTAATCAGACTGGCGCGAGAACACGCCCCAATTGCCGCGCGTATTCGTTTGAACACTCGCTCGATGCAGCTGCTGCGTAAACGCGGGCGGCAGCCCGGGCTGCGGGCGCAAGAGGCGGTGACCCTGCTATGTGTGCCGCACTGGCCCTGGCTGGCACTCAGGATGCTTTTCCCGCTCTTCTTGCTCGGCGGGGCGGCATTCGGGGCTGCCGGTCTGGCAGTGAATGGACTGCCATGGTGGCCGCTCATCCTGGCGAGCGGGGTGGCATTTCCTGCCTGGGTGGCGCTGCTGGTGGTGGACTGGCGCGATGATGCCTATCTGGTGACCGACCGGCGCGTGGTCAGCGACGAGCGCCTGATGATAATCCACAAAACGCGCGCGGAAGCGCCGCTCAAGCGAGTGCGGGCGGTGGAAATTACACAGGGTGCTATCGAGCAGATTTTCGGGTACGGCGATGTGGTCATTCAGGCGTTTGCCGGGCAGGTGGTTTTCCGCAATGTGGCCAATCCGGGCGCGGTACGCGAGGTCATTCTGGAACGCGCGCAGCGCGCGCGCAGTGCAGCGCGCGCTGCCGATCATGAAACTATCACGGAAACAATACGTACCGGAATTGGCTGGCAGCCGCACGCTTCTGGGCAGCCCACCGTGGAACCGGCGGTGTCCGAACCACAGCTGGCAGCGCAGGGCGCGCTGACCGGTGTGCGCCGTTATTTGCTGCCCCGCTTTCGAGAGCGGAGCGGCAACGCCATCACCTGGCGGAAACATCCACTGATGCTTATAAAGCGGTTGGCTGGCGGCGTGCTCGGGATGATGTTCATGTCGATCGTTGCCATCGCCGGGCCGGGTTCGGCCCCCACCTTCGCCGGGTCGCTGCGCTGGGATGCTTTTCTCGTCTTCGGTTACGGGCTTTTCGCTTTCTGGGCGTGGTACCAATTCGAGGATTGGCGGGCGGATGTTTACACGCTCACTCCGGAAAGGCTCTTTGATGCAGAAAAGAAGCCCCTGCTGGGCCGTCTCATCCAGCGCAGCGCGCCCATTGAATCGGTACTGAATGTCAGTTATGACCGCCCGGGCATCTTCGCAAACCTTTTCAATTATGGTACCGTCACGATTGAAACCGGCGGAGAAACCGGCCGACTGACCTTCGACTGGGTGGGCAATCCGCTCTCAGTGCAACAGGAGATTTTCCTGCGGCTGGAGCAACACTTTGAACAGCGCGAGGGTGAAGAAGCGCAACAACGCCAACGCGAAATCGCTGACTGGCTGACCGCTTATGCCGACATCACCCGGCCTCCCAAGCCAGACTGACTGCCAGCGGCTACAAACCTTTGGAGAATGACTCTGCTAACAATCATCACGCCATCTAATCCGACACTGCGAAAAAAGGCGGCCAGGGTTACTGTTTTCGATGCGCGCTTGCAGACGCTGATTGACGACATGCTTGAGACAATGCAGGCTGCGCCGGGCGTCGGGCTGGCAGCCCCTCAGGTGGCGCAAGGCCTGCGTCTGTTCGTCGCTCGGCTGGAGGAGGAACCGGGTACTGGAGATGACTCCGACGCATCCCCGCCGCCCGGCCTCGGGCGTACGCATGTGATGATAAACCCGAAAATCACACGCTTCACTGGCGACGCCGTGGTCGGCACCGAGGCGTGTCTATCCATACCCGAATATCTTGGCGATGTGAGCCGCCCGCATGAAATCATCATTAAGTACCTCGACCGTCATGGTCAGAAGCGAAAACTGAGGACGCACGGCTGGATGGCGCGCGTGCTGCAGCACGAATACGACCATTTGGACGGGGTGCTTTTCATCGACAAGGCCGAGAAAGTGTGGCGCGTCGAGCTGGAAGAGCAGGCTCAGACGGAATGGACGTAGAGTGGGAGTCCCCCGGCTTGCACGCTGTCTATCCCGCGCTCAGCGCGGGCAGCCAGCCGATGCTACTCAACCACCAGCGGGAGGATGCGGCCAGCAGCAATCCCAGCGCGTATCCGGCGACCACATCCGAGAGGAAATGCACCCCCATAGAAATGCGCGCCAACGCCATCAGCGGCGAATAGATTAGCATCGCCAGCCGGAACCAGTCCGGTCCCAGCCACAGCGCGAGGCCAAGCAGCAACGCCGCACGAGCGGCATGGCCGGAGGGAAACGAGTGCGGGTCGGTTCTGCGATAAAATCCGCCCCAGTCGCCGGCCGGACGTTGTCGCCGGATGGCGAACTTCAACATCATCACAATCAGTCCGGCTCCGAGAATGGCGGTGAACAGGGTGAGCGCCCAGCGCTGCCAGCCCGGGCCGCCCCAGCGCCATACGACTGCTAGCCCAATGCCCCAGAACCAGCTATCACCGGAGTGCGCCATAAACATGGCCGCTGCACGCAGCAATCCCGGGTTCTCGGCGATGCAAAGGCGGTGCGTCCAGCGCTCATCCGCCGCGCGCAAGCGCTGCCAGCCTGTCACCTGTTGGGCCGTCGCTCCAGTTCGTGCCGAGCGATTTCGTACTGCTCCGGTTTGTCCACGTCCATGCCCATTTCGGGGTACGGCGTGTCGATGAACACCCCGTGCAGTCCTAGGCGCTTGCGCACGATGGCGGCGGCGCGGTCGCTGGTCAGCTGTCGGGTGAGCAGCAGCAGCAACGGCCGCAGCCCGACGAGCGCGGCCTGTTTGGCCACACTCTTTCTGGCGGCGCTGATTTTTCCGAACGCCGGGTGCGCGCCGGAAGCCACGTTCGGGTTGATCGCACTGACATCGCCACCGCAAACGGTTTTCCTTTTTAGCCTTGTGTAGGTGCGTTTGCAGGCGGGGAAGCGCGACTCCATCACGCTCTGCTCGATGATCTGGTAATACAGCTCGTGTTCGCTTTCCATTGTTCGGTCGATGAACCAGTTGAACATTGCGGGCGTGAGCAGCGGCAGATCGGCGCTCACCCAGAGCGTGCGCGTGCTTTCCGGGTTTAGTTCAAGCACGCGGGCGCAACCGGCGCGCGCGTTATCGAAGATGCTGCCGGCGCTGCGCATATAGTGCACCGGTTTCGCGCCGCAATGCAGACCGTGTTCCGGCGTCAGCCCGATGACGACCACGTTTTCAATGCGGTCGGTGGCGGCTACGGCGTCAAGCGCCCATTGCGCCATCGGTTTGCCCGCAATTGGCAGCAGCGCTTTGGGTTCGCCCTGAGCCAGCAGACCGAGCAGCGGGTCATCCGGTTTGGCGATTCCGCCTGCTCCGATTATTGCATCCATTCGCTCAGCTGCTTCCCGGTCAGGAGCGCAGGTCTTGAAGCTGCGGCTCGAAACCGAGTTGGTCAATCAAGTCGGTCAGCTCCGCGATGGTCAGTGTACGCTCTTTTCCTGCCAATGCCACCAGCGCGGCCTCCATCATGTTGGTGCCGAAAGAGCGGCCATCGAGCACCGGGGTGGTGGTGACCAGGTAGGCGATGCCGCGCTCGCGAAAAAGGCCCACATCCTTCAGGGTAGTGGTGTTGGTGACCACTATTTTTCCGTCTAATCTGGCGGGCATCGAGCCTTTAATGAAATGGCAATCTCCTGCCAGAACTGTGGCCCAGCGGTACCACTTCTGGTGCTTCGGCACGATTTCATCCTGTTTCTCGCCGGTGGGGTAAAGCATGGAAAAAGGCATGCGCCCGGCAATAGGCATCACAACAGCGGCCACGCGCTTGAGAGCGGCGATGGAACGCACCGGGATGGGAAGGTCCAGCCCGAACATCAAATCGCCAAAAACGCAGTCGTATCCGGCTTCAACGAACCCGACAGACATGCCCCACCGGTCTGCACCGGCGGTGAAAAGGGCGCGGCGTGGGCTGATTTCTGCCCCGATTCTGGCTTCAATGAACGCGGCCGCGCCCCGCTCGAGTGTGGTTTTAAGGCCCAGTCCGTCCACGAAAGGGGTTTTCTTGATGTGGCGCACCATGGGCTTCACGGAGTGGAGCTGATACCATTTGTTGTCCACCTGCAGGCCAAGGTCAGCGCCGCCGACCCCGAAGGCATCCACCTTGCCATCCATTTCTCTGAACAGGTCGGACGCGCGCTCCATGTCGCCATCGGTGCCGATGCGCTCGATAGTCACCTGTTCGCCGAGTAAGGTGATCTCGACACGCTTGTCCCGCTTGGATGACCCGATGCTGACGCTGACCGCGCGTTTCATTCTTTCACTCCTTTCCCCTGCTGCTGCGGCCAGTAGTGTACCCTGTCACCGGATTCGGGTCAACGCAGGGCCGCAAATCTGTTCTCATGGCCGCTGTCCTCCCCGCACGCGATTCATTTTACCGGGAAAGGAAACGGGCTTTTGGGGGCGCACACGCGCCACAGGCCGGGCAGCCACGTGCGCCAGTTCACCGTGGCGATGCCCATAATGATGAGCAGCCCGCCGAGCGCGAGCCGCCAATCAAAGACCTCTTGCAGCACAATTACCCCGAGCGTAAGCGCGGTCACCGGAATGACATAAGCGACCAGCGAGGTGCGCGTGGGTCCCCAAGTGTGAACGAGGAAAAACACCAGTGGATAGGCCAGTGCGGTGCCAATGAGCGCAAGCCACGCGGTGGCAATCCAGGTGAGCGGGAGCCGTGGCAGAGTGAACGGCGCCTCCACGAGCGGAGCCAGCAACCACATGGTGGCCGCGGCGAAGGGCAGTGCGAATGCCGTGATTGCAATCGGGTGCTGCCCCTGCAGAAAGCGGCGATTATAGACGGTGCTCGAAGCGTAGCAAAGCGCAGCGCCAATCACCGCCGCCTGTCCCCACAGATTAAACGAGATTTCCCCGGGACCGAGGTCACGGATGAACAATATGCCCACGCCGGAGAATCCGAGCACTACACCGATGGTCTTGGGAACGGTGATGCGGTCGTTGGCGATGAAGCAGTGCGCGATGAGCGTAGTAAAGAGCGGCATCGTCGCGGTGAGCAGGCCGGTCAACCCTGAATCGATGCGCGTTTCGCCCCAGGAAATCAACGTGAACGGCAGGGCCAGGTTCGTGATTCCCAGCAGTGCCATTAGGCCAATTTCCTTCGTGGGAGCGGAAAGGGGGATTTTCTGCACCAGCACCCACGCCCAGATTGCCACGGTTGCCAGCGTGACGCGAAGCGCCACCAGCGTGAACGGGCCAATCTCGGCGACCGCGATTTTTATCCAGAAATAGGATGTGCCCCAGCAGAAGCCGCCGAGAGTGAAAAAAGCGACCCACTGTTTGAAGCCGGTTGTGCGTTGCATTGTGGCAAAGTATACCTTGGGATACAATTGCCCGTCAGTCGCTCCGGAGCGGCCGGGGCGGCGGCCAGGCCCTTCTGATTTGCTCAGCGCAATCATTCTCACTCTGAACGAAGAGCGCGCGCTGCCCGATTGTCTCGCCTCGCTGAGATGGGCGGACGACGCGCTGGTGTTCGACTCGGGCAGCACGGACCGCACGCGCGAAATCGCGCGGGAGCACGGCGCGCGGGTGCTGCAACGCCGCTTTGACAACTACGCCGCGCAGCGCAACGCCGCTCTGGCGGAGACGCGGGCGGATTGGGTGCTTTTCGTGGACGCGGACGAACGCGTCACCCCAGAACTGGCGCGCGAGCTGCGCGAAGCCATCCGGGCGCAGCGGCCGGTGGGGTGGTGGCTGCCACGTCACAATTTTATTTTCGGCAAACTCACTTTGTACGCCGGCTGGTATCCAGACTATCAGCTGCGTCTCTTTCGGCGGGAGTGCGGCCGCTACGACCCCGAGCGGCATGTGCATGAAATACTGCAGCTTGACGGGCTCACCGGGCGCTTGCGTCATGCGCTCATTCACCACAATTACGCCAGCGTGACGGAATTCGTCGCGCGGCAGCGCCACTACGCGCGCTACGCCGCCGCCGTGCTGCGCAATCAGGGCGAGCGGGCGCGAATGCACAATTTCGCGCTGCAGCCGTTGCGCCAGTTTTTCTGGCGTTTCGTAGCGCTCTCGGGGTGGCGCATGGGCTGGCACGGGCTGCTGCTGAGCGCGCTTATGGCGCATTCGCAATGGGCGCTTTACCGGGAACTGGATGCGCTGAGCCACGACGTGGCCGCGACAGCCTGAGCGAACCTTGTCGCGGATTGGGCCCTCTGTTACAATCTGCCCCGCAGAGAATGCAACCGATACTGCAGCTCCCGGTGCTGGTGCTCAATGCCAATTACGAGCCGCTGAATGTCTCCAGCGTGCGGCGCGCCATGGGTTTGGTGCTGCATGGCAAGGCCGAACTGGTGTTGAACGGGCGCGGCATGGTGCGCACCCCGAGCGATGCCTTTCCGTGTCCGTCAATTATTCGGTTGGGCCGCATGGTGCGTCGGCCGCGACCACGCGTAAAACTCAGCAAGCGCGAGGTCTTTCGACGCGACGGGCACACCTGTCAGTACTGCGGGCAGCGTACTCATCAGCTCACCATCGATCACGTTGTGCCACGCCGTCACGGGGGCAGCCACACGTGGAGCAACGTGGTGGCCGCCTGCGCGCCGTGTAATCGCCGCAAAGGCGGGAAAGTGCCATCAAAAGCGCGCATGTGCTTGAGAAGGAAACCCTTCGAGCCGCGCCCGACCGCCTCCTATCGATTTGGGAATTACACAGCCGCGCACAGCAAATGGCAGCCGTTCATCGATGGTTGGTAGCCGCCGCTTGCACGGCGTCGGGCAGCCAGTCTGTTCCCGCCTGAAGCGTCTCCACCAGCGCATATAATCCGCCCGACACGGCCCCATGCGCACCCAGCACCATCGGGGCGCGGCAGGTTATCGCGGCCTCGGTGAAGCTGCGCAGGCGTGCATTGCTTATCTTCTCAGGCTGGCATAAATCCGAGGCATAACGGTCTGCCGCTGAGGGCCACTTTCCGTGGTGCGCCAGAAACACGCGCGTGTCGATGAAAGCAGCCGCCACCATTTCGCCCAACTGGTCGAACACAGCCTTCGGCCCGGAGCGCTCCATGAAGTGCGCCAGCAACGAGCGTACGCGGCCACCTCCCCGCCGGCCGCTGGCGGTCATGCCGCGTTCCTCGGAGAACACTCTGATCCATACCTCGGTGTTCACCTGCAGAACATGCCATGTGTGCGGTGAGACGCGCCCAATCAGGGCGACGTGGCTGCCTGGCGTGGTCAGCACCCGGGCGGCTGCTTTCCAGCGGGCGAGCGGCTGCTCGGGTAGTCGTTGTGCCAGAAAAGAACGTAAATCCGTGGGCGTATCGGGGTGCCAGCGCAGCGCCATCAGATCAGTAGGTGTGTCGATATCCAATTGTGTCGCGGCCGTGGGCGGCAGCGCCTGCACGGTGAAACCGGCTTTGTCTTTCAATACCCAACCCAGCATGTTGTCCCGCGGCAGCCGGGTGGCTGCGTCCGGCAGCACAGTCGCGTCAGTCAGCCCGAGCCAATCGCTGGAGTGAAAATTGTTCGTGATTGCCCAGCGCTCGCCCGCGTGGCTGAGCCGGTCAACCACCTCGGCTAGGTTCTTGCGGCTGAGCAAGGGCATGCTGCCCGCGCCGATATAGAGTGCACGCTGCAGTCGCAGGCGGCGCGCCATATCTCCTATGCGGCGGCCGAAGTGAAAGGGCTTTTCGGGTGGGTCGACATCCCATAGCAGGCTACCGGAGAGTGCGGCTAAATCACGGTCTGCCTCCCAGCGCACGCGTTCGCTTACCGGCACGGCCACGATAATCCTGTCAATCTGATTCAGCGTGGCGAGGGCCTCCACGGTGGCGATGGCGGCCCGCCGGCGGGAGGCGTGTACCAGCGCTTCATGCTCACTGGGGCCGCCGGCGCCGAGCATTATCACGGCTGTTACGGCTTGTTCCATCTCAGGTGGCGCGCGCTGCGCTTTGATGTGCGCGAAAAATCGTTCAGCTGATGTCCGGTATTATCAGGCCATATCCGCCATCGTGGCGGCGGTAGACCACATTAACTGAGGCTGTGTCCACGTTGTAGAATACGAAGAAACTCTCGTGTCCGAGCGAGGCCATTTGTTCGATGGCTTCCTGTTCGTTCATGGGAGAGAGCGCGAACCTTTTGCGGCGCACCACGCGTTCCTTTTCGTCAGTGTGTGTTTCCCAGGTGGCTTGTTCCTGATTGGCGAGCACTTCCCCTACACGCTCCTGGCCGGGCTCCATGTGCCGGCTGTGTACCTGTCTTCCTTTATGGCGCTCGATCTGGCGGTAGACCTTTTCAACTGCTTTATCCACCGAGGCGAAAAAATCAGCTGAGTGTTCCTCGGCGCGTAGTATGGTTCGCGGTACCTGCAGCGTTATCTGCGCCACCTTTCTGTCCCCGCTGTTGCGCGCCGCCTTGTTCACGACCAGGTCCAATTGCGCTGCGCGCAGCTCGGGTAGATAGCGGTCTAATTTCCCGACCTTTTTTTCTATGTGCGCCTGCAAGCGTTCATTTACTGTCATTCCCTTTGCACTGATTGTTACCGGTATTGTCATGCTGGCCTCCTAATGGTCCGTAATGTGATTAGATTATCATCGGCGTGCGGCGCGCGCGAGCGTTACCGTCCAAACCTGCGTGACCCCGGCTGCCCGCAACGCTTCAGCGCATGCCACCAGAGTCGCGCCAGTAGTGCAGACGTTGTCCACTAGCACTACCGACCGCCGGGAAAAGACATTCGCTTCCGTGCGGAAAGCGTCGGCCACGTTTTGGCGACGTTCCGCCATGTTGAGGCCGACCTGCGTTTTGCTGTCGCGGACGCGGCGAAGCGTGCTCGTTTCAACCGGAATATCCAGCGAACGCCCAACGTAATTCGCCAAGATGCCCGCCTGGTTGAAACCGCGCTCACGCAGCTGTTCGTCCGAGAGTGGCACCGGCGCAAGAAGCGTCTGCGGGGGAAGGTCTGCCGGCAGCGCCTGTAGCACCATTTCTCCCAAACTGTGCGCTAAAGCGCGGTTGCGCTGATATTTGAAACTGTGAATCGCTCGCTGCAATGCGCCTTGGTGAAATGCCACGGAAACCAACCGATCGAGCCTGAGGCTATATCTGCGGCAGATGTCGCATGATTCTCGCTTGCCGCGTTGCAGCGGATAACTGCACTGGCCGCAGAGCGGGGAGGGCAGCAGCTGTACCGAGAAGTGACAATCGGCGCAAAAGGTGCTGCCTGATTGGCCGCAGCAGACGCAACTGGGCGGCAACATAAAATCAGTGATTTTCCAGAACAGACGGTCGCCCAGCAGTAGCAGGCGTGTGACCCATCCGGACATGGCGTCGGCTTCTATCGGGCCTGCAACCCGCGCGCGCCGGAGTGAAATATAGGGGCGATTATGACTGGCAACGAGAGTCTTCTGCGGCTGCAAGCGGGCATGCACGTTGAGTCATTTCGAGGCTGTGCGTGCGCTCAGATTATTACCCAGGTTCTCCTTTATGCGCCGCCGCCGAGCGATTCCATCAGATTGGTGAACATGTCACCAATCGCCGGCCCGAGCAGCGCCAGAATCACTATAACGACTACGGCTACCAATACCAGGATCAACGCGTACTCCACCAGGCCCTGACCCTGTTCATCTGCGGAAAATGGCATAGTTTGACGCTCCTTAATCCAATTGTGGATGCTGTGCTCACAGTATAGTCATTATGGCGATGCGCTGCAAGTGCGCGCAGCGTGCCCCCCTAATCTTGAGACTGCCGCAACAATATCCCCACGATTCTCTGCGCTGCGCGCCCGTCCCCGAAGGGATTGACCGCCTGCGCCATTTCTTGGTGCGCGTCCTCATCTTCCAGAAGGCGCGTGGTTGCGACCACTATTTTTCGTGTTTCGGCGCCTACCAGCGCGGCCGTCCCGGCATCGATTGCTTCGGGGCGCTCGGTGACTGCCCGCATCACCAGCACCGGCACGCCGAGGCCTGGGGCTTCCTCTTGAATGCCGCCCGAATCGGTGAGAATAAGATGTGCTCGTTTCATCAGATGGGCGAAGGTCAGGTAGTCCAGCGGTGGAAGCAGGCTGATGTTGGCATTACCTCCCAGCGCTTTCCTGATCGGGCCGTTCACGCTGGGGTTGGGATGAACCGGATAGACGATGTGCGCGTCGTCGCGGTGCGCCAATTCCAGCAGGGCGGCGATAATGCGCTCGAGCGGCGCGCCGAAGTTCTCGCGGCGGTGGGCGGTCACCAGAATCAAGCGTTTCTTTTCGGGCAGTGGGCCCAAAATATCTGTGGATGATTGCGGCAACCGGCGCGCGGTGATCACCTGCAGCGCATCGATCACGGTGTTGCCGGTGACGTACACGCTTTCTTCCGAGATTCCCTCGCGCATCAGAGCGCTGCGCGCATTCTCTGTGGGGGCGAAGTGCAGGCTGGCGGCGTGATCGGTCAGCGCGCGGTTGAGCTCTTCGGGGAATGGATTGGTGCGGTCGTAGGTGCGCAGTCCGGCCTCCACATGACCCACGGGCACGCGGGCGTAAGCGGCTGCCAGCGTGGCAGCCAGCACCGTGGTGGTGTCGCCCTGCACCAGCATCCAGTCCGGCTGCAAATCTGCCAGCGCAGGCCGGATGTGTTCCAGTACCTGCGCGAAAACGTCGGCAGGCGCCTGGTCTGCGCTCATCACATCAAGGTCATAATCCGGCGTGATATCGAAAAGGCGCAGCACTTGGTCGAGCAGCTGCCGGTGTTGCGCGGTGACTAACACATGCGCCTGCACGCCTGGGCTGCCCGCTAGCGCAGCCACCACCGGGGCCATCTTGACCGCTTCGGGGCGGGTCCCGATGACTGAAAGAATCTTCATCATTGCGCCTTTGCGCGCTGGGAGCGCAATTGGCCGCAACCGGCGCGGATATCCAATCCGCGGCGCACGCGCACCGTTGCGGGGATTCCGGCTGCATCCAACTGCGCTTTGAAACACGCCGCCGATTCTCTGCTGGTCGGGGCGGCGGAGTAATCGGCCGTGGGGTTCAGCGGGATGAGATTCACATGGCATAGCATTCCGGCGAGCAGCTCGCACAGCGCCTGAGCCTGTTCTTTGCTGTCGTTGACCCCGTCAATAAGTGCCCACTCAAACGACAGTCTCCGGCCGGTCAGTTCAGTATATTCGCGGCATGCGGCCAGCAGCGGCGCGAGCGGGTAACGGCGGTTGACGGGCGTTAAACTGCTGCGCAGTTCGTCGGTGGCGGCGTGGAGCGAGACTGCCAATCGCTCGCGCCGCCCCGCATGCGCAAAACGCTGGATAGCGGGCGTGAGCCCGGCCGTGGATACTGTAATGCGTCTTGCGCCCATGGCCATGCCTTCCGCGTCGCTCAGCCGGTCGAGCGCGGCCAGCGAGTTTGCATAATTGTGGAACGGTTCGCCCATTCCCATTAGCACAATATTGGTCAATGTGAGCCCTTCGGTGCGCAGCAGACGGGAAGCCCACAGCGCCTGCGCGACAATCTCGCCCACGGTCAGATTACGCTCAAAACCCATTTGCCCGGTGGCGCAGAACTGACACCCGAGGGCGCAGCCCGCCTGCGTGGAGATGCACGCAGTGCGCCGCTTGCGGTAGCTCATCAGCACGGTTTCAATCTTCTTTCCGTCTGGCAGGCGAAAGAGAGCTTTGGTCGTGCGGCCATCCGCGGAGCGGAGATCGGTAACTGGCGTTAGATTGCCGAGGCTGAATTCTGCCATCAGACGCTTCCGCAGGCTGTCGGGCAAACTGGTGGCTGCCTGGAATGAGCCAACTTGCTGCTGGTATACGGCGCGCCAGATTTGGCGGGCACGATAGCCCGGCTCCCCCCATGCGAGCAGCTTGTTCCGCAGGCTGCCGGCGGTCATGTCCAGAAGATTGTTCATTGCGGTCATCGCGCTGCGGCCGCCGGCGTGGTCTTCGGTTCGGAGAGCATGGCACTGGTCGCTTCCGGCAAGCCCGGCAAAACCAGGTCAGGCTGCAGTTCGCTCTGCGCCAACGCTGCGCGGGTGGTCACCCCGGTCAGCAGCAGCAGGCTGGCGATGGCGGCGCGCTGCGCGCCGAGGATGTCGGTTTCCAGCCGGTCACCAATCACCAGCGTCTCGGCTGCGGTCGCCCCCAGCCGTTGCAGCGCTTGCTTGTATAGCGGAGGTTCGGGCTTCCCGATCACAATTGGCGTCTCACCGGTTGCGGTCTGCAGCGCCGCTAGAATAGCGCCAGTGCCGATGCCGATACCCTTCTCGGTCGGGTAAGTGGAGTCAGCGTTGGTGCCGATAAAAACGGCGCCGGCGCGGATGTTGCGCACGGCGCTATCCAGCTTGGCCCAGTTGAGTTCGAAATCAAAACCCACCACGACATAGGCCGGGTTTTCGTCGCTGAGAACGAAGCTCTGCTCTTGCAGTGCGGCGCGCAGGCCATCGCCGCCGATGACTGATACGCGGCTGCCCGTCGGGGTTGCGCCGGCAAGGTAGCTGGCTGTGGCCTGCGCGGACGTAAGGATTTCGTCCGCTGCCACCTGCACTCCCATGCGCTCCAGCTTCGCCACGTATTGGGGAACGGTGCGGCCTGAATTGTTCGTGGCCAGTACGATGCGCCGCTCGCTCTCGCGCAGCACTTTGAAAAATGCGCCTAGGCCGGGCAGCGCAGTTTCGCCGCGCCAAAGCACGCCGTCCATGTCGATAATCAGGTTGCGCCACTGCGCTATGCTCACGCCCATAGCCTAACTAGTCGAGATGCGATTAACGGCCATGGGGCGACCGGCGGATCGCCCCATTTCGCTGCTGCTATTGCCAGTCACGCTGGCGTTCATTTTTTCTTGGACTTCTTCGCCTTTTTGCCCTTTGCGTCATCCTTGGCGTCCTTTTCATCGTCAGCGCCGGTTGGCTCAAGTACCTCGTCGATGATCCCGTACTCCACCGCTTGGTGTGCGGTCATCCAGTAATCGCGGTCGGTGTCGCGCTCGATGGCCTCGAAATCCTGACCGGTGTGCTCGGCCAGAATCTCGTTAAGCCGCGTGCGCAACCGCACGATTTCCTTCGCCTGAATCTCGATGTCGCGCGCCTGACCCTCTGCACCCCCGAGTGGTTGATGCAAATGGATGGTGGCGTTGGGCAGCGCGTAGCGCTGTCCGGAGGTTCCGGCGGTGAGCAGTACGGTGCCGAAGGATGCCGTCACCCCGACGGCATAAGTGGCGATGGGTGCGCGCACCAGCCGCATGGTGTCGTACACGGCCAACCCTGCGTAAATCATCCCGCCGGGGCTGTTCACGTACATGTTAATCTGCTTTTCCGGATCTTGTTGGTCAAGGTAAAGCAGTTGTGCCACCATCAGGTTGGCCACGTGGTCGGTGATGGCCGTGCCCACGAACACAATGCGCTCCTTCAAGAGCAGCGAGTAAATGTCGTAGGCGCGCTCGCCGCGACTGGTGGTTTCAATTACCATGGGGATCAAGTTTTCGTTCATCGGTTTGCCTTCCTGTTTGTGGTAGATTATTCGCTGTCGGCAGCCGCTGCGGGTGTGTCTTCCGCAGTCTCAGCGCCGCTGTCGTCTGTGGCGTCGGCTGCGGCTTCCGGCTTGGCTTTCGGGGGTAGTTCCGGCGCTTCGCCCTTTCCGATGGCCTCCAGCCGTGCAAGCGCTATTTCTGTAAGCAGATCCAGTTCCACGGAGCGGCGGCCATTGCCCTTGCGCAGCATAGCGCGGATTTTGTCGGCCGAATCTCCGAACGGAGCCGCAGTCTTCTCTATGTGCTCGTCAACTTGTTTTCCGTCCACCGCGAGACTCTCCGCTTCCACAATCTCGGTGAGCATCAGCGAACGCTGTAGCTGTGCGACGGCATCGGGCTCAACCTCGGCGCGATACTCTTCTTCGGATTTGTTCTCCACCTTCAGGTAATCCGGAAGCGTTAGGCCGCGTGACCGCAACGCGCTCTCCTGTTCCTTCACAAGGTTGTTGACCCTTTCCCGCAGCATGATTGGCGGGAAGGAGACCTCGCAGCCCTGAAGCACCGCGTCGACGACCTCGCGGCGGTATTCGCGGCTCTTTTGCGCGGTGGCGGCCTGCTCAAGCTGCTCCCGCACCGCCACGCGCAATTCCAGTAAGGTCTCGTGCTCGGCTGATACCAGCACGGCGAATTCATCGTTCATTTCCGGTAGGGTGCGACTCTTAGCCCCCTTGCAATTGATGGTCCAGTGTACCCTCTGGCCCGCCAGGTTTTCGTTCGCGTAGTCCTCTGGAAAACGCAGCTCAAACTCGCGTATCTCGTCTATCTCCATGCCCACCAGTTTGCCGGTCAGGCCAGGCATCGGCCACTCGGATTCGGCCTCCAGCAGCAAGTCCATGTCTTTTTCGTCAGCGAGAGTTTCCGCGTCCTCGTCGCCGTGGTTTAGCGTGCCGTGGGCGTCAATGGTGAGAACGTCACCAAGTTGCGCCGGACGCTTGATTGGCTCGAGCAGCGCGTGCTCGGCTTGAAGGCGCCCCATGGCCTCCGCCACGGCATCGTCTGCAACCTCCACCGGCTGGTGTTTCACCCGCACAGCGCGGTAATCACCTAAATTCACGCTCGGTGAGAGCGGCACATTGAAGGTGAAAGTGGGCGTGTCTTCGAGGGATGCGTCCACGAGATTTCCGGGCGCGAAGGGATTGAGTTCCGTCTGCGCCAGCGCCTCTTTGTACACGCGCCGTCCGAGGTCGTCCACGGCGTTCTCCACAATTCTGTCCTCGCCCACGTGCTGCAGGATGACGTTGTAGGGCGCTTTGCCCTTGCGGAAACCCGGGATATTGACCCTGCGAGCCAACCTGCGCGCGGCTGCGCCTTTGGCCTGATTCAGTTGCTCTGCTTCCAGTTCGATAATCAGCTGCACCTCGCAGCTCTCGAGCTGGTTCGTTTTCACTTTCAAGCGGCCACCTCTCTCATGCCAATAGATGGGGAAGGCGGGACTTGAACCCGCACGGGCTGAGCCCACATGATCCTAAATCACGCTCGTCTGCCAGTTCCGACACTTCCCCGAACGCGCGCAATTATAGCACGCTGAGCGTTGCCCATATGCAGGTATAATCGCTCTCATGCGTGCTCAACAACAACCCGGCCGGTCCCAGCTGCGGCGAGGCTGGTGTCCCTCCCGCTGGGATCTGGCCGTGCTGGCGGCGGCGATTGCAGCGTTTGCGGTCGGGTTTTTTGGACAATGGGCGCATGCCGGAATCAGCGTTTATTGGAAATGGGAGCAATTGCAGGCTGCCGCGCGAGACGTGCTCTTTCGGCGCTCGGAGAACCTACCGCCGCCGGCCACCGGCAGCCGGCCTGTGCCGCCGTACGTCACCCCGGTTCCGGTGACCGCATCGTACGAGCAATCTGTGCTGCCGGCTGAACCGACCTCTGTGGTCACAACTTCGCGGGAACCGGCAGTTGGGCCCGCCATCCGGCTGCCCGAGGTTCCCCGGTCGCAGCAGCTTGCCGGCTTCGAACACGAATATCAGCAGCCCAACAACTGCGGGCCGGCCACGCTCGCCATCGCCATGCGTTACTGGGGCTGGCAAGGCACTCAGAACACAATTGCGGCGGTGCTCAAGCCGCAGCTGCGCGACAAGAACGTGCGCTGGGACGAGTTGGTTTATTATGTGCTCACCCATGCCGGTTGGCTGGATGCGCTCTTCCGGGTGGGCGGAGATGCCGGCACGCTGGAGCGTTTTGTCAGCGCCGGTATTCCCGTCATTATCGAGACCGGCTACGAGCTGAATGTGGGCTGGGTGGGGCACTACCTTGTGGTGAGCGGGTATGACCGCGACGCCGAGGTATTCACCGTACAGGATGTTACCGGCGGCCCGGATCGCAAAATCTCTTACGAGAAAACGGCGGCTCTCTGGGAGCAATTCAACCATCTGTATGTTCTTGTTTTCCCGGCCGACAAACGCGTGGAAGTGCTGCGCCTGCTGGGCGAGGACGAGCAGCTGGATGCCAACCGCTACCGCGCTCTGCGCAGGACCCGAGCGGGCACCGAGGCCAATGCCGAAAACGCCTTCGCCTGGTTCACGTACGGCTCCAACTTGAATTATTTCGGCCGATATAGCGAGGCCGCTGTGGCCTTCGACCGGGCGCGCGAGATTGGCCTGCCGTGGCGTATGCTCTTTTACCAATTTGGGCCGTATATCGCTTATTTCAATGTTGGCCGCTATCAAGATGTGATAGATCTGGCCACGGCGATGCTGCAGGCACGCCCGGCGCTGGAAGAATCCTATGTGTGGCGCGGATGGGCGCTCCACATGCTGGGCGACACGGCCGGGGCGCGCTCCGATTTTCGAGCCGCGCTGGGGGTCAACCCCAACTTTGTCGATGCACTCACAGCGCTAAACGTGGTGGGCAAGTGACTGCGCGCGGCCGGTTTTTGGCGCGCACGGCGCTCCTTATCGCAGTATTCTTCGGTTTGGACAAGGTGGTGGCGCTGCTGCGCACCGTCATTATCGCGCGTGTGTTTGGCGTCTCCGCGCTTCTGGACGCTTTCAATGCGGCCAACAATATTCCAGATTTGCTCTTCGTGCTCATATCAGGCGGCTCGCTGGCGATGGCATTCATCCCGGTGCTCTCAGAGTATTTCGGCCAGCACGGAAGGGCTGAGGGCTGGCGTCTTTTTTGCCATGTAGCTAATCTTGCCTTTGTAATCACCGCCGCGCTTTCCGCGGTTGTGGCCTTTTTCGCCCTGCCGCTGGTGCAATCCAGGTTCGGCATCGCGCCCGGTTTTGAACCTACCCAGCAGCGATTAGTAGCTGAATTGATGCGCCTTAATCTGATTGCCACGCTACTTTTCTCCCTAAGCGGATTGGTGATCGGTGGTCTACAGGCAAATCAACATTTCCTGTTGCCGGCGCTTGCGCCGGTGATGTACAACCTCGGACAGATATTTGGCGCACTGGTGTTGGCGCCTGAACATTCCCCGTTTTCTCACTGGCAGATTCCCGCTTATGGTCTAGGCGTGCACGGGCTGGTTTACGGGGTGATCATCGGGGCCTGCCTCCACCTTGGGGTGCAGCTGCCGGCGCTGTTCCGTTATGGCTTTCGCTGGACCGTAGGCATATCCGTTCGGCATCCCGGTGTGTTACGCGTGTTAGCGCTCATGGGGCCGCGTATCGTGGGCATGGGAGCATTTCAGGCATCCGAATTGATTCGCGATAATCTCGCCTCGCGGCTTGGGGAGGGCGCGGTGACCGCGCTGACGTATGGGTGGTTCATTATGCAGGTGCCGGAGACCATCATCGCCACTGCGATCGGAACAGCGCTGCTGCCCACGCTGGCGTGCTTGGCTGCCCGCGATGACCGCGTGGAGATTTCCCGCACCCTGACCAGCGCGTTGCGCATTATGGTGGTTCTCACGCTGCCGGCCGCGGTGAGCGGGGTCTTCCTAACCCGCCCGGCGTTGCAACTCGTGTTCGAGGGCGGTTTTTTCACCTCGGCAGGAACCGACTTGGTTACTGTCGCGGCGCAGATGTTCCTCGTGGGTTTGGTGGGTCACTCATTGCTGGAGCTGGCCGCGCGTACCTTTTATGCCTGGGGGGATGCGGTCACGCCCACGGTGGCCGCGGTGCTGGCGATGGCGCTGCAGGTTGGCGTCAGCCTCGTGTTCTTGCGGAACACAGGTTTGGGTTTCGGCGGGTTAGCGTTGGCCAATACGCTCGCGTTTTCGGCTCAAGCAGTCGGCCTGCTGGTCGTGCTGTATTGGCGGCGGCGGGCGTTCAATGCCGGCGCGGTGCTTCGCGGATGGGGGGCGGCAGCGCTGGCGGCGGGCTGTATGGCTGCCGTCCTGGCGACCTCTTTCCGGCTGGCAGGTGGTCTTCCCGGGGCGGCGACGGGCGCGGTGCTGGCGCTGGCCGTGTACGGGTTAGTCGTGCGCGTGGCAGCAAAAGAGCGTTTCAGTATTCCCTCGGCGTGAGCGCTGCGGAGGCCGGTCATACCTGAGAGATGCGTATAGGCCATGAAATACGGCGCTTTCAGTAGATCGGAAGGTCGGGGTCGATTTCCGTGGCCCAGGCGCGGATGCCGCCCTTAAGGTTTTTCACACGGGTGATTCCGGCGCCGACGAGCAGCGGCAACATCTGCGCGGAGCGCACGCCGGTACGACACATCAGCACGTACTCGTCGGTGCTGGCAAGTTCGCTTAATCGCGCCGGCAGGTCGCCCATGGGGATTAATTCGGCCTGGGGCAGATGCACGATATCCCATTCGAAATCCTCGCGGACATCCACTAGGCGGAACTTCTCGCCCCCGTCGAATCTGCTTTTCAGATCGGCAACAGTGATATCCCACCCCTCGCCGGCGGCGCCCTGCTCCTCCTCATGGTCGTGGAGCGGCATTCCGCAGAACTGTTCGTAATCAATCGGCTCAGTGACGGTTGGATTGGCGCCACAGATGACGCAATCCGGATTCTTCTTCAGGCGCACTTCGTCGAGGCTCATTTCGAGCGCATCGTACAACAGCAGTTTGCCAATTAGCGGTTCGCCGATGCCGATGATTAGCTTTATCGCTTCGGTGGATTGAATTGTGCCGATTGTGCCGGGCAGGATGCCCAGCACGCCGCCCTCGGCGCAGGAGGGCACCAGTCCCGGCGGCGGCGGTTCGGGGAAAAGGCAGCGGTAGCATGGCCCGTGCTGTGACCAGAAAACGGCGGCCTGCCCCTCAAACCGGAAGATGCTCCCGTAAATGTTGGGCTTCCCCTGCAGCACGCACACATCGTTGACCAGATAACGGGTGGGGAAATTGTCTGTGCCGTCGATGATGATGTCGTATGGCGCAGCCAACTCGAGCGCGTTCTCTGAAGTGAAAAGTTCATTGTGTACGGCCACCTCGATGTGCGGATTGACATCAAGCATGCGCTCGCGGGCGGACTCGACCTTCAGCGAACCAATTGTTGAGGTGCCGTGGATTATCTGGCGCTGCAGGTTGTTGGCCTCCACCACGTCATAATCCACCAAGCCAATCCGGCCCACTCCGGCCGCGGCGAGGTAGAGAGCCACCGGCGAGCCCAGCCCGCCGGTGCCCACGCAGAGAACGCTAGCAGCCTTTAGTCTTTTCTGGCCAACAAGGGTGACCTCCGGCATTATCAAATGTCGGCTGTAACGGGTTATCTCCTCGTTGCTCAGTTCGACATCGTCAGCGCGTATGCCGTCAAGAGTAATGCTCATCAGTGTCTCCTTCTAGCGAGTTGACGCCTCGCGGAGCCGCGCTAGCGGATGCCGCCCGCCACTGAGGGCACGATGCGCAGCCGGGAGTCGGCCTGCAGCGGGGTGTCCTCCCCTTTGAGGTGGCGTACGTCGTCGCCAGCCAAAAACACGTTCACAAACGCGCGCAACTCGCCTTTTTCGGAATAAAGATGCTGGCGCAGCTGCTCGTGCTGCGCGGTGAGATCTTGCAGCGCCGCGCCGACAGTGTCGCCGCTGACCGTGATTTCGGCCTCTCCGCCGGTGTACGCCCGTAGTGGCGTGGGAATACGAATGGTAGCCATGCTGATGGTCTCCTGTAGGTGGCAATCTCTGGGGCCTCAGTGCCCCGCCTGGATGTGAACCCTCTCTTCTTTAAACCGCGCGCGGTCATCCACGAGCAACCACGAGCGCGCGGCGCCCGCGCCTGTTTCGTGCACTGAAACAATCAGATATGACCACCACGGCAAGGCTTGCTCGCGATCATAATCCGAGGGCCGCGCCGGGTGGTCCGGATGGGAATGAAACACTCCTATCACATCCAGAGCGTGCTTCTCCGCAGCGTTCTCGCCCGCACGCATGTCCGCAGCCGTCAGCAGGTAGCGATGATGCTGCTCATCGGGCGAGAATCTGTTCTCAAACGTGAGCATCATGCGCACATTGCGATGGCTTCCGTTGGCCTCCCCGAGCAGCAGACCTACACCCTCATTGGGGAACGCGGCCTCCAGATGGGCTGCGATTTGCGCGTAAATGCGCTCTGGAATCTGCAGAGCCATATTTACGACTCGCCTTCCTCCCAGAATCGGTCGGAAAGATATTTGTATCCACTGTCCGGGAACACGGTGACAATTACGCCCTCGCTAAGGTTTCTCGCGAACTCAATTGCGGCACAAGCTGCCGCGCCTGACGAGATGCCCGCCAGCAAGCCCTCTTCCCGCGCCAGCCGGCGAGTCATTTCGAGCGCGCCCTCGGTGCGGATCGGCAGGTGTTCGTCGGGGAGATTGTCGTCGTAAAACCCGGGCACGATGGCCGACTGCATATGTTTCAGACCCTCGATGCCGTGGAACGGCGCTTCCGGCTGTACGGCGATTAGCTGGATATCGGCGTCGTGTTCTTTCAATAAGCGGCCGGCGCCCATCATCGTCCCGCTGGTGCCGAGCCCGCACAGAAAATGGGTTACGCGTTCCTTTGTCTGGCTGACGATTTCCGGGCCGGTGGTGTGATAGTGGGCGTGCCAGTTGGCCGGATTGTTGTACTGGTCTGCGTAAAAGAAGCGTTCCGGGTGCGCAGCCGCTGTTTCGCGTGCGTGGATTATCGCGCCGTCCGAGCCGTCCATCTCATCTGTCAGCACCAGTTCGGCCCCGAGAACGCGCAACGTTTTGATTCGTTCCGGGCTGGCGTTTTCAGGCAGGCACAGGGTGACTTTGTAGCCGCGCGCGGCTGCGAAAGTGGCGTAAGAGATGCCCATGTTGCCGGATGTGGCATCCAGCAGCGTCATGCCCGGCGTGAGCTGGCCGGCGTTTTCGGCCTCGCGGATGATGAAGAGCGCCGCGCGATCTTTGACTGA
>Ga0187833_10000032_pt1 | contig 126499 bp, 130 predicted proteins | sample ETNtaG_37_FD_167968 | JGI IMG/M metagenome (GOLD analysis project Ga0187833, IMG submission 167968) | Marine microbial and viral communities from oxygen minimum zone, Eastern Pacific Ocean - ETNP2014_SV_400_PacBio MetaG (Illumina Assembly) | ecosystem: Environmental > Aquatic > Marine >... | reverse complement strand
TTCTCTAGCTTTTTCTTGTCTAACTTACTAACCCTTTCCAGCTTTTGTTTCTTCAAATGCTTTAATTTCTCAAGCTCTACTTTTTTTAATTTCTTTAACCTGTCCAATCTTTCTTTTTTTAGGTCTGTAAATTTTTTTTCTTTAAGTAAATCTTCTTTTGATACTCTTGCTGCTATAAGTCTTGGTTTGGGTTTATCTTCTAAATCTCCTACCTTTTCTTTTCTTTGATCATTAGCTACTACCTTAAGTCTGTCTTTTTCTAAATCAAGCCTTTTTTGCCCATCATCTTCGGCAGCAATAGAAAAAGGCATTAAACTTATTAAAAAAATTGCTAATGTTAATATTGTTGCTATTTTCCTCATTTTTACCTTAATATTACCATAATAAATAGTATATAAACTTTTGGTTCTTTTATTAGATTATCCAAAATATTAAAAAAGAACAAAATTATCCCTTTTCGAATGAGGAGTAAAAAAATAAAAGATACTCATTTCATAAGGTTGGAAAGAGGGGAGAAAATAGTGGAAAGTGTAAAGGATTTTTGTTCTAGTAATGATATAAACTGCAGTTATTTTTCTGGAATTGGTGCTTTGAATGAAGTTGAGTTAGCGCATTATATTGTAGAGGACAAGAAGTATACATCAAAGATGTTTAAACAGCCATTAGAAATTGTAAATCTTACAGGCAATATAGCTACCCTGGATAATGAGGTTTATTTGCATTGCCATATAACGTTAAGCGATGAAAAAATGCAGGCAATTGCAGGACATTTAAATGAAGGAAAAATAGCTGCTACATGCGAGATTATCTTGGTTGAGTTAGATGCAAAAATTAACAGGAAGCATGATGATTTTATTGGGTTAAATTTGTTGGATATTTAAAAACAAAAACCTTATAAATTCTGATGTTTTTGGATATTCCAAGGGGGTGTAGTTATAATGTCAGCTGAGAAAGAGGTAGTTAATTTCTGGCTTAACAGGAAAGGATATTTTACTGTTAATAATCTTAAGAGCGGGAACAAAGATATTGGAATTCTAGCATTAAAGTTTGATAAAGGAGTTTTGACTCATATTATGCACGTTGAGGTTGTTTGTTCTATAAGTGGTTTTAATGAACAGAGTTATGCTATGGATAAACTTGTTGATGAGAAATTTGATGACAAAAGCATCACTATTGCGATAAAAAAATATACAAAGGATATGAGCAAGGATGTTGAAATAGAGAATGTTGTTGTTTTGAATTCATTGCCAAAGGATAAAGATAGTGTAGTAAGGAAACTAGAGAAAAACGGCGTAATAATGGTAGAGTTTGAGGATATACTTTCTGATGTTATGAAAGAATTGAAAACAGAATATTTCAAGAATGATGTAATAAGGACGATGCAGATTACTAAATTTTTATTGATGTCCAACCCTAAAAAGTTCGTTGATGTTCTGTATGATACTTTAAGCCAAGCAAAAAGAAAAGAATTTTTGGCAGAGCTTTTGAACAGAGATGATGTTATAAAAGAGTTCAAGAGGACTAATGAGGAAAGATTGGCTTTAATTCTTAAGGAATCTTCAATCAAGCCTGAGAAATTAGCGGAGATATTAGAAAAAGATGTCTTGAACAGGCGTACTAGGAAACCTTTTATCACATCTTTGATGGAACAGAAGAAGATAGGCAAGGTGTATAAGAAAGAAACAAAGGGCAGGAAAGAAACTTCTTTGAAGAAATTTTTTGGTTAAGTTTTTTTATTAGATTAGGTAATAATTTTGTGTTTCTATTATTCCTATTGGAATATTTTTATCAAAAGAATTTAAATAAAAAAGTACAATTCAAAGTTTTAGGTGAATTAAACTAAACTATATTTATCCAGGGCAAAGAATAGTAACTGCACAAATTGGACGGCAAGCTCATCCTGATGTTTTAGCAGATTTAATTGCTCAATTAGTGGTTGCAAGAACGTTATCTTTAGATCCTTATTCTAGACTTGATGTAAATGACACAGTAGATTCTGAAGAGATTAGTGTTAAAGCAAAAATAAAATCCCAAATTCCACCAGATATTGATAGATTAACAGAGATTATTAGGAATGCAGTTATAGGAGTAGGCTACAACGCTTCATGGGGTTATGATATCAACACAGTAAATATTTCTTTTGGTATTAATCAACAATCACCGAATATAGATGAGGCTGTAAGTAATGGCGGGGCTGGAGATACTATAACAAAAGTAGGTTTTGCAACTGACGAAACACCAGAATATTTACCCTTACCTCATGTTCTTGTCAGAAGGTTAGCACAACGAGTAGATGAAGCTTTTTATTATGGGAGTGTAGAAGGTTTAGGTCCTGACGGAAAATTAAATTTAGCAGTGGTTTATGAAAAAAGTGAACCAAAATATGTGTCAAGCGTAGTTGTGGCTGCACAGCATCGGGATGGAATAGATTTAGAACAATTTAGAGATGATATAAGAACCAAAATAATAATTCCTGAAATTGAAGATCGGTATGATGAATCCCTAACACAAATTTTTGTAAATCCTAGAAGTCTGTTCGTTTATGGTGGGCCTAAGATTGATACTGGTGTAAAAGGTAAGAAAGATGCAGACCATACTTATGGAAATTTAATTGGACATACTGGTGGAAGCGCTTATGGAAAAGATTCGAGTAAAGTTGATTTTCATGGTTTAGTTACAGCTAGATGGATAGCTAAAAGTATTGTTGCAGCAGAATTCGCAAATGTTGCTAAAGTTGAACTTACATATGCAATGGGTCAGGATGAGCCTCTGGAAATATCAATAAATACTTTTGGTACAAGTGATATTCCTGAATCAGGACTTATTGATGTAGTAAAACGAAAATTTCCTCTTAAGCCAGATGAAATTATTAAACATTTAGGTTTAAGAAATCCTGAATTTTATCCTCCTCTTGCAAAATATTTTTTTGGTGAGAAACCTATTTAAAGGGAAAAAGTTATTGGATTATATTGAAATGATTCCAAAAATTAATTTAAAGGAAAAAATAAAGGAAATTGATGGCAGAGCCTGGTATCCGGTTGAGGTAGCAAGATATAATGACCAAGTAGTGCATATAGCATTGTACAAGGGACAATTTCATTGGCATAAACATGATAATCAGGATGAGCTCTTTTATGTTGTGAAAGGAGAAATAATAATTCAGATTAAAGGTGGTAAAGATATAACAGTAAAGGAGGGTGAATTTGCAACAGTTCCTAAAGGTGTTAAGCACTGCCCAAAAAGCCTAATAGATTCTTATGTTTTAATGTTTGATCCTGTTTCTTTAGATTATAAAGGAGATTAATTTAACTGATTATTTTATTTTATCCATCTCCAAAGCAGCTTTTACTGCACGTTCTGAATATCCTAAAGCGCGTTTTTCAGCTTGTTGATGAGTTACTCTTGGACCTATTATTCCGAAACCTAATGGTTTGTTAGAATTTAATGATATATCCAATAATTTTTTTGATACTGCGCTTACTATAACAACATCATGGTCTGTATCTCCTTGTATTACTGCTCCTAGAACAACGACAGCATCAATGTTTTTATCTTTCGTTAATATCTGTACAGCAAAAGGTATTTCAAATGCTCCTGGAACATGGATTTTTTTTGTAATTGTTGCTTTTAGTTTTTTAGCTGTTTTTTCTGCATTCTTCTCCATCTTTGAAGTTATTTCTTTGTTAAAATCGGAAACGACTATAGCAATATTTTTCATTTTCAATAGTGATTTTTCATTATTTATTTTTCAATTTAATTAATTTTATTATTACAATCTTTAAATACTATTTTTTAACAATAATTTTTTATTTTATTATTGATTATTATTTGGAAACTTTTTAATTGTTTTATTTTTCACGCAAAAATCTTTGATTTCCATGATATTGAAATTATGTTTTAATTGATCCTTCATTTTCTTTCCCCTGTCTTCTTCCCTGGCCTGCATAAGAGGTTAGAGCAGTTTTGCCTTTTAAGAGTTCCAGAGTATTGAGAGCGTGTTTTTCTGCGCGGTTTTTTGCTATTTCAAATATTTCTTTATCGTCTTCTGATTCAGTCATATGCACAAAAACTTCAATTATGTGTTTTTTGGTTTTTAATTCAACATTTTGTATAGAAGTTGATGCCTCGTGAGCGCATTGTTGGTCAACTGGAGCAGCTCCAGCCATTCCAAATGCCATAACAATATCGCAATTACAGTCTTCAAAAAGCCTTAGGCATGCTACTGGCAGATCCTTAAAACCAGGTACTGTATAGCGCTCTATTTCATGCTTTGAGTTTTTCTTAATTACGTCTATTGCAAACTCTGCCATATTCACTCTTGCAAAAGTTGTATCGGCAATTCCTATTTTCATTTTTTCAATTCAATTTTTACTTTATCTCCATCTTTGATTTTTAGTTCTGATTTAAGGTTTACTGGTGCAATAAACTCAATCATATCTTCTTCATGCTCTGTTAAATCAGGGATTATAACTGCTCCATCTAGGCCATTAATTATTGCTTTATAGCAACTAGCCCCTCCGAATGATTTATCATCTTTTTTAAAACTTTCAATTCTTATAGGGTTGGTACTTTTTATTAAATTTATTTGTTGATTGTCAACCTTCAAATTCAATGTTCCTGGATAAGGATCAAAACTGAGCTTTTCTTTTACTGCGTCTTTATAGTAATCTATAGACATGAAAACAGCTCCTTTTCCCAAGCCGTCAATTACAATACCTTCAAAAACCATTCCCCCCATATTATTAGGAGAGATTATTTTGACTTATAAAGCTTTGTGTAAATTCTATCTTAGAAATGCTCATCTAAACAAATCCTTAAAGTTTAAATTAAGTTTTTTTCCTGTTTTGATGTCTTTTGCAAAGACTTTCTTATGTACTGCTACAATTTTTATTTTATCGCCTTTATATTCTATTATGTCTCCTTTTTTGAATTTTGGCATCCTGAAGAGTACGTTTACCCGAAAGAGTTCTTTTCCGGACATCCTGCTTCTTGTGTGCAGTTTTTTGCTTACTACTATCTGGCCTCCAAAACGGCTTTGAAGCTTATTTCCCAAGCTGCGCAGTGCCCTTTGCCGGGATATATACAGGTCAAAACCATTGGTTACTTTTTTTAATTTAGAAATAAATGCGTCTTCAATCTTGCCTATTTCATTCACAGCAAAATCTACTACTTCATTATCTACATCTCTTAATTGAAGGATTCCTTCAAAGTAATTGGCGTGTTTTGTTTCCATTTTTATACGTTCCCGTACAACAGTGTATAGGGGTGTCTTTGACACCCCGAGACGGGATACTGTATAAGCTCTTTTGTTCAGTCTCGGGATATCGAAGATATCCCAATACACTAGTGTGCCGGAAGGCACAATAACGAAAGCTTTTTATGCTATCTTGTTGTTTTTTTGGCTTATGAATAAAAAGGAGTTTAAAAAACTAATCAAAAAAACATGGTATTTTATCTGGGAAGACAATAGTGTATGGAGCTGGATTGTTAATGTAATTTTAGCTTTTGTTCTTATTAAGTTTATTGTGTATCCCGGATTAGGATTTTTACTTACAACCAGCCATCCTGTTGTTGCTGTTGTGAGTGGGAGTATGGAACACAATAACTGGGGATTTAACAATTGGTGGGAATTAAATAAAGATTGGTATATTGAAAATGGAATTAGCCAAGAAGATTTTGAGATATTTTCATTTAAAAATGGCTTTAATAAGGGGGATATTATGGTTTTAGTAGGGAAGGATGCAGAAAATATTGAGATTGGGGATATAATTGTGTTTAATGGCAATAGAAAAGACCCTATAATCCATAGAATTGTCAAAAAAATGCAGGATAATGGTAAGATTTACTTCCAGACAAAGGGAGACAATAATGCGGATTCCATAAAAAATAACCTTCTTGATGAAACAAATCTAAAAGAAGATGTTGTTATAGGAAAAGTTGTTTTAAGGGTTCCATTGCTTGGGTACATAAAGATATGGTTTGTTGAGCTACTGAAATTTGCTGGTTTGGCATAATAAAATAAATAGATTATTAAACAAGAGCCAAAATTTAGAGTTTTGAAGATGTTTTGTCCAAAATGTGGTTCTATACTGCTGCCTAAGAAGGAAGGTAGCAAGAAGGTTTTAGTGTGTAGCTGCGGCTATAAAGACAACAATGTAGAAAGGACAAAACTAACTGAAACTGTAGCTAAAAAAGATAAGGAAGTAGAGGTAATTGAAAAAAAGATAAATGTACTTCCTAAGACGAAAGTTAAATGTGAGAAATGCGGCCATGATACTGCTTTTTACTGGACCATGCAAACCAGGGCAGGAGATGAGCCTGAGACTAAATTTCTTAAATGTGAGAAATGCGATTATACTTGGAGAGATTATGATTGAGGTAGCTCTATAGGTAGTTTTGGTTTAGCTGTGATTAAACGTTCTATTTGGTATGTAGATTTATTTGTAGCACGGGGTTTTGATAAAGATAAGAATGCTTATTATTGTGCCCCCAAACTATAACAAAGTTTTTATCCAGGGTCTTAGGAAAAAGAGTAAATATTAAAAACGGGCTTAAATCAGGGGAAAAGCTTATAAAAACATATAAATAATAAAGATTTAAATATTATCTTGAAATTATAGCTTATATAGTTTAAAAAAAGGGGTGTTAGATGTCGTTAAAGCTTATTTTTAATCTTATAGCAGTTTCTGGTATTTTTAATAAGAGTGATGAAGATTTAGATATATTGCCTCCGCCTCCGCCTTTTCCTGAGATAGAAGAAGAAGCTAAGGAAGATAAAGGAGCTGAAAGAACAGGAAGAAGAGAAGAAAAGCAAAAAGGAATTGAGATTAAGAGGAAAGAGGAAGAGAGAAATAAAAAGCAGGAAGAAAGAGATAGGAAAAAAGCAGAGTTAGAAGGAAAAAAAGCAAAAGAAGCAGAGGCAAAAAGAAAATTATTAGAAAAGCACAAAAAGGAAAAATTACGAGAAGAGAAGAGAAAAGCAAGAGGCAAGAAGGTTTTTGAGTTATTTCATGGTTTGGGTTTAGTTAAAACAGAAAAGGAAAAGAAAGATATTGAAAAGAAACGACAAAAGGAAAAGGAGCTTAAGGAGCAAGAAAGAAAAAGAGTTGAAGATGAGAAAAGTAAGAAAAATGAGCAAGAAAGCAAGAGAAAACTGGGAGAAGAAAAACAGAGAAAGCTTGAGGAGAAGAAAAAGGAAATAGAAAAACAGAAACAAAAAGAGATTGAGGAAAAGAAGAAGCTGGAAGAAGAAAAACGGAAACAGAAGGAATTACGAGAAGCTGAAAAAAGGAAACAAAAAGAATTGGAAATAGAAAAAAAGGAAGAGGAAAAGAGAAGAAAAAAAGAGAAAAAACAAAAAGAAGTGTTGGAAAAGGAAACGCCAAAAAAGAAACCATTTTTAGGAAAAATTTTTGGCAAGAAAAAGGAAGAATTTGATGAAGAACTAGAAGACTTGGAGAAAATAGAGCCAGTAAAAGAAAAAATCAAGAGTAAAGAAACAAAATTAAAGATTCCAGAGTTTGAGTTTCCAGATATTGAAAAAGAGATAACAAAACCAGAGGATGTTGTAAACTCTGAGGAAGAGATACAAAAAGCAATTGAAGGAATGGGAAGTGTAAAAAAGCCTTCTATTGTAAAAAGACTGTTTAAGAAGAAAAAAGAACTGGCTTTGAAGAAGGAACCTGTTGGGGAAAAGATAGAAACTCCAGAAGTTATGCCACGGACTTATGACAAGATAGATCATGTTGTGGAGATTGAAGAAAGACTGCACAAAGCAAGGATGTTTTTAATGGACTTTAAGTTTGATGAGGCAAAAAGAGTTTACATAGAAATAATGAGGTTGTATAATGAACTAGAGCCGAAAAAGAAAGTGAAAGTTTATCAAGACATTAAGGATTTGTATTATGAAAGAAAAAGTGCGGAGAAGTTTTCTAAGTAGTTGGTTTATTTTCCACAAAGTTAATAAATTGTATATCTTTCTGGATTTTTATGGTTAAAAGTATTTTTATTGTTCTGGATGGTATGGATGGCAGCGGTAAAAGCGAGGTAGTAAGGCTCTTGCATGATTATCTTTTAAAAAATAATAATTATAGAGTTTTAACGACTATGGAACCTTCAGATGGAAAGTGTGGCAAGGAAATAAGGGATATTTTGGCAAAAGAAGAGGATCCTCAGGTAAATGGGGAGAAATTAGTTGGAATGTTCATAAAAGACAGAGAAGATCATTTGAAAAATACAATTATCCCATTCTTAAACAAATCAAATGGTCATGAGGCCAATATAGTCATATGTGACAGATATTATTACTCTACAATTGCTTTTCAAGCTACGCAAGGTTTAGATGGTGAAATGCTTATTGAAATAAATAAAGATTTTTTAAAGCCAGATATTGCTTTTATAATGGATATTAATCCAGAGACTGCTTTGGAGAGGATAAAGGGTAGAGAAAAGGAAAAGTTTGAGAAACTTGAGTTTATGAATAAGTTAAGAGAGAAGTTTTTAGAACTGCCTAGATTATTGAAAGACAATATAAAGATAATAGATGCTTCTAAGGGTATAAATGAGGTTTTTGAAGATATAAAGAAAGAGGTTGATAAACTGCTTTAGATTCCAAGTAAAGAGTTAACTTTGCTCTTCTTCGTCTTCCTCTTCTTTTTTTTCTTCAAATTCATCTAATTTTTTGTTTTTCTGCATTGTTTTGTAGCTTACTGTCATTCTCTCACCTCTTTAATTTATTATTTAAGACCTGTGCTTCCAAAACCATCTTCATTTCTTGTTGTGCTGCTCAGCTCTTCTGACTCTTCGAATATTGCTTCTTCAACTTTTGCAAATATCATCTGCCCTATTTTCTTTCCTTTTTCAACTGTGTAGTCTTTATCACTCAAGTTGATTAGAGGAACTTTTATTTCTCCCCTATAACAACTGTCTATTGTTCCAACGGCGTTTGCATGGCTGATCCCCTGGTTTAAGGCTAGACCTGATTTCGGCCTTACCTGCCCTTCATAGCCGTAAGGTATTTCTATTTTTAATCCAGTAGGTATTAACTTTCGTTCCATTGGCTTTAATATGTATTCTTCTGCAGCGTAAAGGTCTACCCCTGAATCACCTTTATGAGCATAACTTGGCGTCGGAACATCAGAAATTTTTTGCATTTTTATTGTAATTGGCATTTTAAGAACCTGAAAATTTCAGAATTTTTTATAATAGTGAAATTTTCCTTAGTTTAAAAGTTTTTAAACAAACCTAAATTTCCATTAGCAAGCTTATATTTAAATAATGTGGGCTTAGAAAATATAGTTTAAATTCTATTTTTGGACAAAATCCATCAAAGACTGCAGGTTATGATGCACAATCTCACCATTTTCCGGATTTATTTTCATATTTAATGTATTGAATGTGTGCGTTACAAAGGTTATGTTCCATATATGTCCGTATTCCTCAAGATTTTGCAGTATTGCTATTGTTTTGCTTACTAATTCCTTGGGATACTTTTTTTTTTGGAAGTCTTCTGCTTTTTTTAATATTTCGTCATATGGTATTTTCGCTTTCTCAATATCCAGTTTTTTTACTTCAATTCCTGGTTTTTTGAATATCTCCTCTTCTTTTTCCATTTTAATTTCATCTTTATCCACTATAAAAGTTATCATTTTATCTGTTGATTTATGATAAAATCCAAGCTGCCATTGGGAATCTTCATTGCCATCGAACATTATTAATGCATATGAGAAGTAAATATCTTTATTTTTATTGCTTAAATCCTTAAATTCTTTGCTTTCTTTTAATCTTTTTAATGCCTGCTTTAATTCCATATTAGGGTAGTTATAGTATAAATTTAAATATGTTTGGTTGTTACTTTGATGCATGGCTATTGCACTAAATGTATCTGATGAGCAGAAGGAGCTTAAGGATAAGAGAAGGTATAGCGAGGGCTATAGGCTAGTTGGGAATCATTCTGCTGTTAAGGTTTGCGGTTACTGCAGGAAAGCTCTTACAGGAAAAGATGTTTGTTATAAGAATACTTTTTATGGGATAGAAAGCTGGAGATGCATACAGATGTCTCCTACGTTCTTTTGCGGCCATAAATGTGTTTTCTGCTGGAGAGATATTGATTATGTCTGGCCTAAGTGGCAAGGTCCAGTAGATGATCCTAAGTTCATTGTTGATGAATGTATTAAAGCTCATATCGAGCTGTTGCAGGGCTTTAAAGGCAATTCTAATGTGGTTGTGGAAAGGCTTAAGAAAATGGAAAAGCCTTTGCATTTTGCTATTTCTTTAACTGGAGAGCCAACAATGTATCCTAACTTAGCTGAGATGATTGATTACATAAAGGAAAAAGGAATGACTGCTTTTTTGGTTACTAATGGTTCAATTCCAGATATGGTTGAGGAATTGGTTGAGCACCAGCCAACTCAATTGTATATAAGTGTTTACGGCCCTAATAAAGAGATTTACCAAAAGACAGCAAATCCGATAAATAAAGATGCTTGGGAAAAATTGCAGAAAAGCCTGTCAATGCTGCATAAGTTTGATAGGAGCGTAATTCGTTTAACTTTAGTAAAAGGTTTTAATTTTGTTGATCCAGAAGAGTATGCAAAATTAATTGAAAAATACAAGCCAATGTTTGTTGAGGCAAAAGGTTATTCTCATATAGGGCACAGCCAGGAAAGATTGGAAGTTAATAATATGCCCTATCATCATGAGATAATGGAGTTTGCTAAGAAAATTGAGGAAAATTCAAGCTATAGGGTTATTGATGATAAGAAAGAAAGCAAGGTTGTGCTGCTTGCAAAGGAAGATTTTGATGGGAGGAAGATGAATTTTAAAGGTATTTAAATTTTTATAATCTTGCCGTAAGGACCTGGATTGATCACTTCTGTTCTCTTTATTTTGTCTTTTTTGTTGAAATTTTCATGCAGATGGCCGCATATATTCAAATATATCCTATTTCTGACTATAAAATTTTTTAATGTTTTGTTGCCGCAATGACTGCCTATTACCAAATCAAGCTTTGTTTTGTATGGCGGAGCATGAGTTATGAAAATTATTTTTTTGTCTTTGTTGTTTTTTATTATTTTCCTGAATCTTTCTCCTGTTTTGTAGAATCCGGACTCGATTAATGAAAACCCTCCTCCGCCGTAACCTAAGAAGATATGGTTATTTTGTTTGTATTGTTTTTTATGGATGAAGATTATATTTTTGTATTTTTTGCATAATTTTCTCAGGACATTGTCTGTTTCGTGGTTTCCGTGAATAATTAAAATTTTCTTTTTAAACTTATTTAATTTATTTAGTATAGAATCAAGGCCCTGCTCAAAAATAGAAACATCCCCTGCGCATATGATTAAATCCGGATTTTTCTTTTTTATTCTTGATTTTAGTTTCTTGAATGCGATTGATGAGAGATGCATATCTGTAAAGGCTAACAGTTTCATTTTTTTAGTTTTTAGATTGATTATATTTAAATGTGTGTTTTTATAAGAGAATTAAATTAAACAACTGAATAATAATCTTCTAACACAACCTTATCTATATTTTCAATGTTTTTAACTGTATATAGTTTTCCTTCTCCTAATTCAACTATTTTTTCAGCTAGTTTCTTTCCTTTTTCATTTAAGTTAATCCCTATTAATGAGATTGTAATGCTATTGTTTCTGGCTATGGAAACTTCCTGCAATGTTTCTTTTTCCGGTTCCTTGCCAATAGTTGGCAGGGCATCTGTGATTAAGATCAAATGTTTAGTGATGTTTTCATTTGGAAACAGTTCTATTGATTTTTTTAATGAAGCTACTAAGTCTGTTTCTTTTGAAGCTTTTGCGCGGGTAATGCTTTTTAATAAATAAGAAAAATCAAGAGTTGGCTCTATTGCTGTTTTAATTTCAGAGCCAAAAACTATCAAACCTACCTTATCGCGTTCATCTATTGCTTTGTAGGCTAAAGCTATTCCTGCACGCTTGCAGGCATCTATTTTTGCGCCTTTCATGCTTCCAGAAGCATCTAAAGCATAAACAATATATGATTGGCCTTTAGATTGCCTTTCATAGACTCTTAAATCTTTTTCTTGTAATTTTTTATGGCCTCTTCTTATCGCTAACTTTGCTGATTTTTTTATTGTTATGTCTTTGTACCTGTCGCCTTTTTTGTAGTTGCGAAAATCTTCCTTGCTGCCATATATAGAAACGCGTTTATGTATTTTTTCCCCTAGAATTCCTGTTGGTGTTATTTTATCCAGCTCTTCAAAATACATAACTAAAGAAGCTAGCTCTATGCCTTTATCATTTATCTCGTTGTCTTTTGACAGCAAGCCTTCTTCTTTTAGTTTTTCAATATTTTTTTGTATTCTGAATCTTAATTCTTTTTGAAATTCCGGGATGTTTATATTTTTCTTGATATAATCAGGATCATAGCCTGTAGCTAACTTCAATAAAGAAGGCCCAAATATATGTTTTGCCATAGAATAATTTTTTACTAATTGCTGGTAGATTAAGTCCGGTGTAAAAGAATCCATGCCCTGATTTATAGAATCACTGATTAATTTCCCTTTTTCTATTGTTTCCTTGTCGTTTTCAAGAACAGATTTCATTAACTTGTTCTCTTCCTGTTGCTGGGAAAGCTTGCCAGTCAATTCTTCTATTTCTTCTTTTTCATGTATTTGTTGCTGGCTGTCAAAGTAAATCACCTTTTTTTTCTTCTAAAACATCGCTATCTATAATATTCTTTTCAAATTGTTCTTTTATGTATGCTTCAGGGCTCTGCAAATATTTAATAGAAGGCTTTAATCTTATCCTATGAGCCAAGACAGAAACAACAACTGCTTTAATGTCATCAAAGGTTACTGATTTTCTTTTGTTTAGCAATGCATTTGATTGCGACCTTTCATATAAGCCCAAAGAAGCCCTTACAGAAGGTTTTTTTTCCAGATTTTTGTCTTCCCTTAACAACCTTATAAAATGTATCGTCAGTTCTAATAATTTATCGCTGACATTGACATTATCAATTTTATTTCCTTTATCTGTCACTATATTTTTTTCAATATTTGTATTTTCAGGATAATGCATATATATCAAATCAAACCTGTCCAGCAAAACATCAGAAAGTTTTTCTGTTGATGTGTCTTCCGGGTTCATTGTTCCGATAAAGATGAAATCAATGTCAAAATCAACATCATAGCTGCCAATAGTAGCTTTTTTCTCTTCTAGAACTTGTAGTAGGGCATTTTGGACTTTTTCCGGGCATCTGTTTAGTTCGTCAAAGAAAATAATTCCTTTATCGGCTTTGAAAATCTTTCCTTTAGTAAATGCCTCTATGCTTAATGGGCCATACTTTAATGCTTTAACAGGATCTATATCTCCTAATAAATCTTCTACTGTTAAATCCGGGCTTCCCTGTATGCGTATAAAAGGAGTTTTTTTACCAAGAATTTTTGCTATGTTTTTTGCTAAAGTTGTTTTTCCAATTCCTGGAGGCCCTACAAGGATTATATGCCTATCAGCCAATAATGCAGACTTTACTGCCTGTTTTACCTTATCCTGGCCAATAATATCTGTAAAAGGGTCTTTTTCCTGCAATAATGTTTTTGTCAGTTCTTTGGTGTTCATTTTTAATTTAAGCAGGTTAGTAAGTCTTGGAGTTTTATAAAGGTTTTGGGGTTTTGAGATATGTTCCAAGACTCGCGTTGCTCGGGTTAGCATCGATTCGCTTCTTTGATGGAATATCTGTTTTGCGGTTCCCTCCCGTAAGGGACATCCCCTTCCGCATCTGATGTTTTACATAAAAAAACGCTCATGAAATTGATGCTAACCTTCTCTTGGAACATATCCCTGTTTTGCTTAGAATATTCGAAATGGATTAAATAAAAACCTTTACAGCTTCCATAACAACAGCTGCTACTATCGGTATTAACAGATTATCATCTATCTTGAATGATTTTATTCTTAGCTCAATTCCTTCAATAAGCATAGAGACTAATGAGCCAGCAAGTGCTAATGCCCAGGGAACAAAAATCAATGCGCCAAGAAAACCAGCTATAGAGCCTGCAATAACCCCCTCAAAAAACTTTTCATTGTGGAAAGGATGTTTTAGGTATCCATATGGCCCTATAAGCCTTGAAACAGAATCACCTAAAGCAAGAATCATAATAGATGCCATAGCGATTTCTTTTGGGAAAATTGAAACTACTATAAAGGCTCCGAGAATATAGAATATCATCCCTTTTCCGGGAAATGTCTCTAAATCTTTTTTTCTGTCAAAAATCTCAAGAAGCCTGTAAATTATGGGGATATTAATTCTCCTGCTCAATAAAGAGAGAATTATACCAATAATAAAGGTAATAAAAAGAATTACTGCATTGATTAGGTCAAAGAAAAGTAAAAGAACTATGACAATTCCAAGAAGGATATGTATTAGCTGTCTTTTTATCTCTAATTTAGTCAACATTTTATTTATAATAAGTATTTTATAATCAAAAAACCCCCTACCAATAAGATGATGAATATTATTGTAAGCCAATTGAAGTATTTGTCAATGAATTCCTTTATCTTAGGGCCAAAGAAATATATCAATGTTGCAACTATAAAGAACCTTGCGCTTCTGGATATTATTGATGCTATGATAAACATAAGAAAGCTGATCTCAAAGAGTCCTGCACTTATTGTGATTATTTTGTAAGGAATAGGTGTAAAACCTGCAGTAAATACAATCCAAAAGTTGTAAAGTTCGTACTTTGTCTGGATAATATTAAAAATTTCTGGTGTAAAACCAGGTATATATGTAAAGAAAAAGTCTTTTAAAAATGCCCATAATTTCAATCCTATAAAATATCCAAAAATACCCCCTAAAACAGAGCCAGCTGAAGATATTAATGCATAGAAAAATGATTTTTTGGGTTTTGAGACGGATAATGCGATCTGCAAAACATCTGGAGGTATTAGGAAAAAGGATGACTCGGCAAAGGCTAAAATAAATAAGGCTGCAGAAGAATATTTCTTGTGGGCCCATGAAAGCACCCAGTCATATAGTTTTCGCAGAAGTCCAAATGTATATAGATGCAATGTTCCACTCTTAGTTTCATCTGATATCATGTTTAATTTCTCCATTTATTCTTTTATTTGGCCATATCTTGCAGCCTGCATTAATAACAGCATTATTTGCTTTAACATTGTCAGCTATTATGGTTCCTAGCTTATCTACTTTTATTTTTTTATTATTTATAATTGAATAAACATTGTTTTTGGCGATTATTTTTCCGTTGAGATATACATTTTCTCCAATAATAGAGTCTTCCACAACAGAATCTTTATCAATGATGGTGTCGTCCATTATAATTGAATTTTTTACGTTGCCTTTTATTAAACAATTATTTCCTATTGTTGAATTTTTTACATTTTCATTTATTTTTGAATTTTTTCCAATTAGATTTTTATTTCTCCTTATTTCTTTATCTGCATTCAATAAATCCCACGGATAGCTTATTTGCAAACAAGATAAGCTTTTTACACAATAAATATTATTCTTTATTAATAGACCCTTAATTGCGTCAGTCAGTTCATATTCATCCCTTTCTGATTTTTTTATTTTTTTTAGGATATTAAATATTTCTTTGTCTAAGGAATATAAAGCGCAGTTTATTAGGTTTGAGATGAATTTTTTCGGTTTTTCTATGATGTCAGTAAGGATATTATTTTTTTCTTTTACTACACCAAAACATTCAGGATTTTTTGCTTTTTTTACAAGAATAGAGTATTTGTGTTTTACAATCTTATTTACATCTTTCTTTGAGTAAATATTGTCCCCCATCAAAAGGATGAACCTGTCTTTTATTTTGTTTTTTATAATTGAAACTGCGTGGCCTGTTCCTAATTGCTCTTTTTGCTCAATAAATTCTATTTTTGATTCTGGATAATTTTTTTTAATATAGTCTTTAATCATGTTTTTCTTGTAGCCTACAACCAATATTATCTCATCTGCTATATCTTTGATAGCTTCTAAATTCCATTCGAGAATTGTCTTATTGGCAACCTTAAGCAATAGCTTGGGTCTTGTCAGTGTGAGAGGGTAGGTTCTTGTGGAGCTTCCGGCTGCTAAAATAACTGCTTGCATTTTAGATTACAATCTTATTTTTCATTAAAAACCATTTCAATAGATTTAAACTCTTAATACATTCTTTATTTTTACACAATTTTAATTTTATAAAAAGTTAGGCAGAATACCCGCAAATTTATTTGTGGGATGAATGCAGTCCTCTTTCTTGTGTTTCTTTAGGGGAAGGAGTATTTTAAATACTTTACTAAAATTTGAGTTCTTAAGAATCCCCATAGTAGTGAAGTGGGCAAATTGTTGATTATGAAATCTTGGCTTGAATTTTTTGTTTCTTCACTTTCATTATATCTCTTTTTGTTGTCAATAACAAGAAGATAAATTCTATTATTTGATAACATTCTGTTCACTTATGGCTACATAATAGCAATTTAAGGTTACATAATAGTAATATTTATATAGAACTAATTCTTAATAGAGATAAATTGAGTACAAAAAGCAGGAAATATCTTGTTAAGCATATCTTTAGTCTAATTGGTACTCTAAATGAAGAAGAAAAGCAGAAAATTCTTAACGAATTATTAAAAAAAAGGATTCCTATCTCTGCTTTCAAAGCAAAACTTTCTGGCTTAGAAATAATAATAAAATACTTGAAAGAAGCAGAAAAAAAATCATTCAAAGAAATTTCAAAGATATTAAACAGAAAATTATCTACAATATACAACACTTACAATAAATCCAAAATAAAATTCAAAAAAAATCTAGACCTTTCTGATACATCAATTAAGATTCCATATAATATTTTTGCAAACAGGAAATATTCCATTCTAGAGTCTATTGTTTTCTATCTTAAAGACAAACAAAAACTTTCCTTGATTAAAATTTCTCTGATGCTCAATAAAAGCTACAGCACAATCAAGACTGTTCATAGGAGATACAAAATAAAAAAATGAATGATAAAATAGAGAAACGCCTGCAGAAATATATAAAAGATTGTTTAAGTAAAGGATATTCTCTTATATCAATACGTAAAGGATTAATTACTCATGGGTATGATTGTTCATTTGTTGAGAATTTAATTAGAAACTACGAAAGAAAAACATTTATTTTTAAAACTGCTCCATTAATCGTAGTTTTGTTGTTGGTTTTTACATCATTCTTATTTTTAAAACCAAGCTTTATTGGTTTTGTTGCAGTTGAAAAACATTTTAATTATACTGAAAGCATTGATTTAGAGTTCAATGAAAGCTCTGAACACATTTGGATTCCAGAACATGCAGGCTTGCTCAAATCTTTGAAGTTAAGCGGAAGCTACAAAGCAGAAGGGAATATTAAGGTCTATTTGGAAGATGAAAAGGTTAGGCATTTAATCTTTGACAGCAATAAATTAAATCAAAGCGGAATTACTAGCATTACTGGTTTGATTATTTCCAATGAAAGCAATAATGAAAATAATAATTCGATTATAAATGAAACAATTGACAAAGAACCAATAATAAATAACTCATTAAACAATATAACAAAAATAAATGAAACAATAATTAATCAAACAATAGGAAATAATTCAATAATAAATGAAATATTAAATAATAAAACATTAGAAAATAAAACAACAATTAATGAATCTATAGCTGAAAAAATAGATATTAAATTAAATTATGGCAATAATGAATTCTTTGATAATGATAATGATGGTATAGAAGATATTTATGGTGTTGTGGACCTTACTGTTGAAAATTCCTTATTTAACTGGGAAGTTGATGAAAGCAAATTATGCACAAGATGGAATATAGAATCTGTTGATGAAGAAACTTCTGCAGTGTTCTGTAATGGGAATGAAAAATGCTGCTCATTTGTAGATCTTTCTCCAACAAATGCTGGCTGGAATAAAACATTATATTTGACATATAACTCATACGATGCTACTTCTAACAATAAAGTTAGCGCTCAAGTAATACATGTGGATTATAACTTATCTGTGGAATCACCTTACTCTGAAATTTATTATTCTGAATGGCAAGAGCTTCCAGTTAAATTCTACGAGCCATTTACAGTATTTGAGGATATATGCATAGGAACTTGTAGTTTATCATTAAATAAATCCAGTTATAAACTAATAATAGAAATAAATAATTCTGTATTAAAACTGAATAAAATAAATTATATTATAGAAGAAGAAAGTGAGGCAAATGTTAGTAAAGTAACTAACGAAAGAGAAGAAACACTAAATAAAACAAGAATTGTTATCAATAGGCCAGTTAAATGGGTTAAAAAAGTCAGGTTGCTAAATCCAGAAACAAAAGTTGCAATCAATTTAACCTCTGATGCCAAGAATATAACCGTAAGAAAAATAGAAAATAACATAAAAGAAGAAATAACCAAAGAAAAACTAAAAATCAATAAAAGTGGAATTATTAAGGATTTAAAAGAGTATGAGAAAGAAAAAGAAAGCATTGTATCTGTAACAGGAATGGTTGCAGCAATAACCGGCTTAGTTGTTGAAGAACAGGAGATTTTAAATTCTACTGAAATAATTATTGAAGAACTTGTAGAAGAAGTTGAGATAGAATACTATACAGAAGGTCCTGCTTCAGAAGAAATAGAAATAAGCGATAGTAAAAAACAAATTATCATTAGTTCTGATATACATTATGAGGATATTTTAGCTTATACTTTCTTGCCAAGAGAGGTTGCAACAGGAACAGCAAAATTATTCTGGATTATTAATGATACTAGGATTAATATAAATATTGATGAATATGATACTAATGATAATGATTTAGTTGATTACATAGAATGGAATGTCCCTTCTTTATCTAATCAAACTTATGAATTGGAAATTACCATACTAAATGTACAGAGCTATCCTACATTATTTGGAAACTGGACAGTAAGCTTTAACACAACAGGAACTGGAAATCTAACAATAACTGCATCTAATGGAACAACATATTCTGAATTACATAACGATAATGAATCAACAACCAATGACTTAACAACATTAGAATTAAAATGTGACAATAAAATATTATTCAATTACTATGATTCAATAAATAATGATAATACATATTTAATCAATAATAATGATGAAAAAATAAAATTAAACAATACAATAAATCAAAGCATAAACATAAAATCATTATTTATAGAAAATTATAATTGTTCTGGATTAGGTTATTGGACTGTTAAGATTTTAACTCCGGGGGTACATACTCAACAGTTTAATTTCTCTGATCAAGTAGCATATGCATATAACACTGTAGCTAGTGATGTTTGTGATGAAGGTGATGCAGATACATTATGCGTAATCAACACAATACATGGTGTAACAAACAACTCTGTCTTGTATTTCTATAACCTAACAATACAAAATGGGGGAGCATTAAGAAACCAGACTTCAACTGCTGTCTTTAACATATCTGCAAATAATATAATTATTGAGGATGGTGGATACATAGAAGGAAGTGTAAATATTAATGCAAGTAACCTAACAATCTTGACAGGAGGAAAGATTGATGTTACTGGACTAGGATATCTTGGTGCTACTGCTTCTAATGCAAATGGTGATGGTCCAGGAGGCGGTGATGGAGGGGTTGGATGGCAAGGTGGCCAGGGAGGAGGTCATGGTGGCGGAGGAGGAAATGCAGATGTAAATCCAAATACCTTGGGCTCTACTTACGGCTCTCTTACAAAACCAGTTGATATGGGCAGCGGAGGAGGAGCAGGCTCTGGAACAGATGGTGGTAATGGAGGAGGAAAAGTCTTCCTTAACATATCTGACACATTGAATGTTACTGGAGAGATACAAGCAGGTGGAAATGCCGGAGCTAAGAGCTCAATATCTGGAGGTGGTGGCAGTGGTGGTTCTATCTATATTACTACAACTAACTTTGTAGGCAATGGTACCACTAATGCAAGCGGAGGTGCTGCTGGATATGTTGGCTCTAGTCTTTGGGGAGGTGGGGGTGGTGGTGGAGGAAGGATATCTGTTTACTATTCAACAAAAACATATGCAGGAGAAATGCAGGCATATGGAGGACCTTCAGATGCTGCAGAAGTTGGAGGAGCAGGAACTATTTACCTAAAGCAAGATTCTCAAACTAACTTTGATTTGATAATCGATAATGGTGTAAATATAGCCCAATCAAATACATCCTTAGGAAATAACAACTATACAATTGATAATTTAACAATTAATAGGGCTATGGTAAACATTACTGGAAACCTAATAGTTAATAATGATACTCTTACTCTTGATCAAAGTGCTTTAGCAGTAAGCTTAGGTAATTTCACTGTAGGCACATATGGCTCGAATAAGTTGTCCCTTTCTTCATCTACATTAACTGCATCTTCTACGAATTTGACTGTAACTAATCTGACTTTATCGGGATCTGATATATCTGTTAGTAATCTAACTTCTGATAATCTAATAAATATGTCCTCATCGGGAATAACTTTAGTGACAGGTGGAACAATATATGCTCCTGTAATAAACTCATCAGCATCATCAATAACCATAGATAGTGGAAGCATATATGTTAAAACATTAGAGTATTCTGGCTCAGGAACATTAACAGCAAGCAGAATAAATGCAACCACTATCACTATAGGTGATGGTGCTACTGTTACGCACATCGTTAACAAAACAGGATTAAACATAACTGCTGCTAATCTAACAATAGAAACTGGCGCAAAGATTGATGTTACTGGACTAGGATATCTTGGTGCTACTGCTTCTAATGCAAATGGTGATGGTCCAGGAGGCGGTGATGGAGGGGTTGGATGGCAAGGTGGCCAGGGAGGAGGTCATGGTGGCGGAGGAGGAAATGCAGATGTAAATCCAAATACCTTGGGCTCTACTTACGGCTCTCTTACAAAACCAATTAGTTTTGGCAGCGGAGGTGGAGCTGGCTCCAGCTCAAACGGAGGTAATGGTGGAGGCACTGTATTCCTAAATATAACTGACACATTGAATGTTACTGGAAATATACAGGCAGGTGGAAATGCCGGAGCCAAGAGCTCAATATCTGGAGGTGGTGGCAGTGGTGGTTCTATCTATATTACTACAACTAACTTTGTAGGCAATGGTACCATTAATACAAGCGGAGGTGCTGCTGGATATGTTGGCTCTAGTGTTTGGGGCGGAGGAGGAGGTGGAGGAGGAAGAATAGCTGTTTACTATTCAACAAAAACATATGCAGGAGAAATGCAGGCATATGGAGGACCTTCAGATGCTGCTGGAGGTGGAAGTAACGGAACAAACTTCTCTGCCAGCGAAATAACTGTTTCATTAATACTAAACCAAACAACAGATGTAATTGCAGGACAAAACCTAACAATTTATGGTAACCTAACTGTTTCTGCTTACAATCTAACAAACTATACATTTAATGTTTACATTGGCGGTGTACAATATTACATAAACGGCTCTGAAAATGTGTTAAAGAACACAACAACTTCAAGCGAACCGCAAACAAATTATTCTGTTGGCGCTGGAACTAATACTGGAGCATTTAGGTACAATATAACAGTTCCTGATTCATTAGCAGATAATACCCGTCATACATTAACAGTAAACTCCACTTTAGTAAGCATTTCAGGAACAGCAAGTATTAATTTTGATATTGGCGATCCAATGCGTCTAACAGTAAATGCAACTCTAAATAAATCAATAAACAAAATAAAAATAAATGATGTAATAAACCTAACAGCTAATGCAACAGCTGATACAGGGCTTTCATTCGGGCAGATAATAGTAAATGACACTGGCTCTGTAAGAATATTTAACTTCTCATTAAATGATGCTACAACAGCAACATTCTCCCAAAACATAACAATTTCAGAATCTGGAACAGTAATCAACTTTACAGCAAGAGTTAATGAAACTGGTAATAACTTCAAAACAAATGACACTATTGTAGTGGTTATTAGTACGATTGTTGGAATATCTTTAAACGATACATCAGTAGTTGAAAATACGAATGACCCAGTTGCTGTTTCTGGGAGCATTAATTTGAGCAATGGAACAAATGTCAGTAATTGGAACATTTCAGTATATATTAATGATGTTAATGTAACAAATGCGACAACGAATAATTATGGAGACTATAATGTAACTATTGCTTCGAATTCTTCAGTGGGAACATATTCAATCAAGGTAAATACAACATTTGATGGGATTACTGGAGAGAATAGCATTAATTTGATTGTATATGAGATAATAGTACCAATAGTAAACGCAACATTAAACAAATCATTAACAAACATAACAGTTAATGATGTAATAAACCTAACAGCAAACGCAACAGATGCTACTGGTTTAAGTTTTGGACAAATTATTGTAAATGACACTGGTTCTGTAAGGATATTTAACTTTAGTTTATCAGGAACTACAGCTGAATTTAGCCAAAACATAACAATAACTTCAACTAGGGGCGGAGTAATTAATTTTACCGCAAGAGTTAATGACACATCAAATAACTTTAAAACAAATGACACAATAGTAATAGTAGCCAATACACCACCTACTGGTTTAAGCATAGTATTTCCAACATCTGATTTATATACAAACTCACAGCCATTAGAATTGAATGTAACCTTTACTGATGATCCAGATGGTGACACAACAACAATAAACTACTACATAAATGGAGCGCTAAACGATTCAACAACAACGAACACAACCTTTAATGCCTCTGATGGAATATATATCCTAAACATAAGCATAACAGATAGTGTTGGTCATAGTGCAAATAAAACAGTTAACTTTACTCTAGACACAACAACTCCAACAATAAATGCTACCTTAAACAAATCATTAACAAATATAAGAGATAATGATATAATTAACCTTACAGCAAATGTAACCGATGAAACAGGCCTAAGCTTTGGACAAATTATTGTAAACGATACAGGATCTGTAAGGATATTTAACTTCTCACTATCAGGAACAATCGCAACTTTCTCTCAAAACATAACTTTAACTTCTGCCGGTATAGTCAACTTTACAGCAAGAGTAAATGACACAAGTAATAATTTTGTGACTAATGATACAATTGTGACTGTATTAGATACAACACTACCAACTGTAAACGCGACCTTCAACAGATCAATTTATGGGATAAGAGGATTTGAAGTTATTAATCTAACAGCAGGAGCAACAGACAATACAGGATTAAGTTTTGGACAGATTATTGTAAATGATACTGGTTCTGTAAGGATATTTAACTTTAGTTTATCTGGAACTACAGATGAATTTAGCCAAAACATAACCATAACAGATGAATTTGCTGTAATTAACTTTACAACAAGAGTTAACGACACATCAAATAACTTTGCAACTAATGACACTATTGTAGCAGTTATTAGTATGATTGTTGGAATATCTTTAAACGATACATCAGTAGTTGAAAATACGAATGACCCAGTTGCTGTTTCTGGGAGTATTAACTTGAGCAATGGGACTGATGTTAGCAATACAAAAATAGCAATTTGGGTTAATGATATTCCAGCGAATATTTCAAGTTCCTCGCTAACATTCAACACAACAATAACTGAATCTTCTTCCTCAGACTGGAATCTAGGAACAGCAATTAATGTAACAATAAATCCAAATAATATCAGTTTAAAGGTTAATGGCAGCAATGAGTATCCAAACCAGACTGGTAATTTCACTTCTCAAGTTATAGATACAGAAACACTTAATGCTAACTTTACATTTATTTCTTGGACAACAGAAGTGCCATACCAATCGGAAATTGGAAGAGCATTAGGAGATACAAATACTGCAACTGATGAAGATAATTTCATCAATACAACTGGGTTAATATTGTTGATGCACTTTAACAATGAAAGCACATCAGGGGAAAATGATAGTTTAGTAAAAGACTTTAGTGTAGATGTTAATAGTGATAGAAGTGGTAGTGTGCGTAATAATGGAACAATTAATGGAGCACATTATAACTTTACCGATAAAAAGTTTGGAGCAGCAGCAATAGAGTTTAATGGAACTGGAGATTATATTGATGCTGGTAATGACAGCAGCTTGAATATTACTGCTGCAATTACAATCGCAGCATGGATAAAATCAAATTCTGAAGGTTATGCTGTGGTTAAAGACCCTGCTGGCGATTCTCAGATTACATATTTTGTAGATGATTCAGATTGCAGTGGATGGACAGGTGATCCTTGCTCTGATACAGATATACGTGCAAATAATGGTGCAGCAACACTTACCTGCACTTATGATGATACTCTAAGTGCTGGGGTTACGATTACAAGGGTAGTGGTAGAAGGTGCACACGATTACAGTTGTTCTACAACAGATATTGATTGGGCATTTGAAGACACAGTTATTGGGACTTATACTACTAATGACTGTACTTGCGGTGCTTCATCCCATGCTCAGAGTTTTACTCATGAAAGTCCACCTGTTTACAATATAGGTGGTACTAATACAATCACTCTTGAGGAACAAGGTTCTGGGTGGGCTTCTTTACATGGAGGGACTTTTGCGGGTTATGCAGCAGGAAAAATGATGAAAGTTATTGTTGATTATAATGAAGCAGTAACAGGAAAAAATACTACTGTTCCATTTGCTTTAAGCACAATAAATGGTGGAGAGTTTTTAATTATTAATGACAGTAATTTTTATCGTGCTAATTCATCTAGTGATGTTAATGATGGTAACTGGCATCATCTTGCTGCTACTTTTAATGGCTCTGAGATGAGATTGTATGTTGATGGCAGTTTAGAAGCAACAAACACAAGCTATTCAGGAGATTTGCCTCAAAATGGATATGCAGTTTGGATAGGAAGGAATTATAGTGCAGATTCTCCAACAGGTTATTTCAACGGCACCATAGATGAAGTAGCTCTATGGAACAGAACTCTAAGTGCAACAGAAATCTCAAACCTCTACAAAAGAGGAGCTTTAAGATTAAACTTATCAGTAAGATCATGTGACGATGCAAGTTGTTCAGGAGAAGGATGGTCAGAAGAATTTACAAATTCATCTGGAATTTATCTTAATGAAACAATTACACCAAACAATAGATACTTCCAATACAAAGTTTTATTGCATACAAATGACACTAATTTTACTCCTGTTTTGAATGATGTAACTATAAATTACACAACTTTAGGAACTGATGCTTCTGGTGATTATAACTTTACTTTTGTTGCTCCTAGCAGCGTTGGTACATACACAATTAAAGTAAATACTACATTTGATGATATTAATGGAGAGAATAGTATTAATTTATCAGTCAACACACCGCCAAATACACCAATAATAAATTTCCCTACATCTGATTTATATACAAGCTTACAGCCATTAGACTTGAATGTAACTGCCACAGATGACAATAATGATGTTTTAACTATCAGCTTCTATATTAATGGAAAGTTAAATCAAACATCTTTAACAAACACTACTTTTAACGCAAGCGATGGATATTATATCTTAAATGTTAGTGTGTCCGATAACATAGAGATATCGGCAAATGTAACTGTTAACTTTACCTTAGACACAATTAATCCAAACATAACATTACTATTGCCTTTAAACAATACAGGAGACAAAGATGGCAATATTACTTTTATTTATAACGTAACAGACACAAACAATGTAAATAATTGTTCTTTAATAATCAATAATCAATTAAATTTATCAAATGCTTCAATAACAAGAAATATAGCACAAAACTTCACCTTATCAGATATAAGTGTTGACCCAATTAATTGGAGCATTAATTGCACAGATCAAAGTAATAATATTGGAAGCAGCGTATTTAGGAATGTTGTTGTTGTTCCCCATATAAGATTTAATGGAACAACTATTGATGTAGCAACCGTGGATATAAGAAATATAACAAACCTTACACTTGAAAACTCCATTGCTGGAAGGATTAACTTTACAAAAGGAATTGATTTAAGTTCTGGAGCTGATTTAAACAGATATGTAAATATAACCTCTAATAGAATAGAAATAAATTCAACTGCAATACCTGCTTTAAATAAATCTGCTATTTTATATCTGTATAATCTAACATTTACCAATCCAAGAATTTTAAGGGATGGTAGTGTTTGCTCTTCTGATATCTGCACTAAAATAACTTATACAGATAATACTTTGAAATTCAATGTAACCCAGTTTACAGTTTATTCTGCAGAAGAAACACCAGTAGCAGCAGAAGATGAAGAAGAAGTTACAACTACTGCTGGAGCTGCTGCAGCTGGTGGAGGTGGTGCGGGTTTTGTACCAACAAGAGAGGATTTTTCAATTGATGTGGATTTAATCAGAGCTTTAATAAAACAGGGAGGAACTCACCAAACCCAGTTTACTATTGAAAATATAGGTACTGAAGATTTGTCATTTAATATAGAATACCCAGATTTAGATGAACTGCTTCTTTTAAGCGACACTGAGTTTTTATTGGCTCCAGGCGAAGTAAAAGTTGTTGATATAACAACATTTGCAGAAGAAGAGAAAAAACCAGATATTTATTCCGGCAACATAAAGGTATCTGCAAATAATATCAAAAAATCTTTGCCCATAATAATTGAAGTCCAGGCAAAAAAAGCATTGTTTGATATCAATGTAAAAGTTCTTCCTAAGCATAAAAATGTACTAATGAATAAGAATGTGATAGCTAATATAACCTTAATTAATGTTGGAGACCTTAAACCTGTAGATGTTGAGTTATTCTATTCAATTAGGGATATTGAAGGAAACGATTTAATTTTTGGTATAGAAACTTTGGCAGTTTATGATGAAATCTCAAGAATAAAAGAACTGGAGCTACCCAAAAATATTACATTTGGTACGTATATGCTCTACAGCAGGGTTTCTTATGGTATTGAAACTGCCTCAGCAGCAGATATTTTGTATGTAGTCCAAGAAAAGCCAGCTTCATGCTTTGATAATCTACAAAACCAAGATGAAGAAGGTATTGATTGTGGCGGGTCATGCAAGCCATGTAAATTCCTAAATATCTTTAAGTCTATGCCCTCATTTGCAATTTTTGGAATAATTATTATTGTCTTTGCATTATTGACTTATGTTATCTTTAGAAAGAAAGCAAGCTATGGAATCAGAAGAAAACAAGCAAATAGATTATACCACTTTATAAATTCAGCTTTAGATAAAGGACACAAAACTCATCATATTAAAAGACATTTATTATCAAAAGGTTTGCCAAGTGATATAGTAAATAAAATTCTAAATAAAGTAACTTCAGATAAGTTAAGATATTTTAAAAGACCAAAAACCCAACATCTTGGACAAATATCAAAATCAAAAACAGTAAAAATATCAAATAATCTGCATAAACAGGTAACAGATTATATATACATAACTTTAGACCATAGCTACAATATTGGTCAAATTAAAAAAATGTTGCAAGATGTTGGTTGGCCTGAGGCTTTAATTGAAAAATATGTTTTAGAAGTACTCAAGCAAAGAAATGGAAGAAATTAAAAAAGAAATTTATTAAAAATCAAAAACTACGGCAGTAACACAATATAATGACTTAAAAACTCAGATACATTTATAGACAAGGTTTTAAAGAGCTCTTGATACTCTTTTTCGTCAAGAGAATGGATGTATTTTATAGCTGATATTCTCTTTGGCGTATCCTATGAGCAACCCTCCTACTTATGAAATTCTCTTTATAATAATCTAAGTCAACTCCATTATCTCTTTTTATCTTCCTCTTTAATAACTTAGCTCTTTAGCTGTTATCATTGATTGTTTTTATAAATCAAGGTGTATTTAATGTTTTCTATCATGGAAGTGAAAATCCATATTAGAAACCATATGAAATATTTATTATTTTATAAGGCAAATTCTCTTCTGTCTATTGTTTATCCCAACAATACCTACAAAATTTTGAATCATCTGGTATTTGTTTGCCACAGGGTTTGCTGTAAACTAGTTTATTTTCGGATGTTGCTTCTGGTTTACTATTTGATGTCTCTTTAGGTTTATAACTTTGTAAAATCACCAATTTTTAATTGTCCTTTCAACTTATCCGGACATCCATAAATATCATACTCAAATACATCTTTTCCTTCTTGTTCCAAGATGTATCTTTTAACTTGTTCTTGAGATACATGACCTGCAGAACCGCAGTAATAACCTCTTGCCCAGAGGTTATCAAATTTCTTGTAAGGAAATTTGTAACCTAGATATTTCAACTGGATGAAACATCTTCTTAACTGGATCGAGGTATTACCTTTCAATCTTTTTACAATGTCTGCAGGATTATGTGTTGGTCTTGCTCCCACAAATAGATGAAGATGGTCTGGCATTATCTCTAATGCCAATCTATTCAATCTGGTATCATAGCAGATTCCATCTATGATTGTTCTTAGAACATCTTTAACCTTTCCTTTTAGGATAGGTTTTCTGTACTTTGGTATCCAGATGAGGTGATAATTGATGTTAAATTTGCAGTGGTGTCCTGTTTGGACAGTTGCGATTTTACTTTCAATTTTGTGCACTTCTGGATTAAAGTGCGGATATTTGTATTTAAACATAGCAATCACCTCATGCTTAAAGGTGATTGCTGTTTTAGGGGAGTTTCTCGTCAAAGTGGAACTACTCTTAAACTTTTAATGTGAATGACCTCTAAAAGAGGGGAAAGTTTAAGTTGATAGTTCTGCGTGAGAAACCCCCGACTTTAGTCGGATTTATTTTGGGAGTATGTTATTTATATTGTCTTTAACATTAGATAATTTTAGAATATTTTTAATCGAATCTTTAGCATTAGTGAATTTTCTTTTTTCTATTGCAAAAATTCTGTTCTTTTTTATCATTGTTTTTTTGTGTTTTTTCCTGAACAAATCTGTATGGTATTTTATTTTTAATGGAGGACCTGATATTTCTATTGTTTTTGGAAGCTTATCATTCTCTAAAATATAATATAATAGAGCTGAATTGGAGTGCCATAGCATGTCGCTCTCTATGATTTTAAAGCCATAGGAAACAATGCTTTTTTCTATAAAAATAAATGCCTTGAGCATCTTTGCTCCTGCAACATCCTCTTTTTTGTTTAATGGTTTTGCTTTGAGCAGTATGAGTTTGTTTTTCTGGAATTTTTTTCTTATGTCCTGTTCTGTCAAGATCTTTACTTCAAAAAATTCCTTTGATGGCTTTTTCAGGAATTCTTTTGCCCTGTGCCTTAAAATATCCAGTTTTTCGTGGTCTAAAGCAGCTGCAGCATTCCTGTCTTTTTGCGTTGGGTCAATAACAATTAATGGGCTTGTCAGTTTTGATTTGTTGATTTCAAGAAAGATGTTTTTGTTTTTATAGTAGTTCTTAATATCAATAACTGTCTTGTCTTTCCATTTTGGTATTGTTTTCATTAATTTTAAAAAAGAACCATAATAAATAGTCAGAAGCTCACATACATAACCACTAAAGCCGCGAATGTGGCTTTCAGCACCATAAACCTTTTCTGCCTTGAAGAATTGTTTTGTGAGCCTCATATCGTCAATGAGGTTTTTGTGCTTGAGAATAAAGTTTGAGTGTAATGGGCTTACGTCAGTTATGTTTTTAGCCTGCTCTGCTTTTTTGATATCTAGTATAGGAACTATCTCAAAGGTAAATTTTTGCTGTTTTATCTGGAAATAGTCTCTAGAGCCATGAAGCCTTGTTGCTTTGTAGTGCTTTTTTAGAAATTTTTCAAGTATATCTGATAATTTATCGCTTTTATCCTTAAATTTATTGTAATTAAATTTAACAAAAATATCTGCGTCAAAAGTTTTTAGCCAAGTTCCTTTTGCCCCTGAGCCTCCTAGTATAGCCTTTGCATCTTTTATCTCTTTATTTATTTTGTTTATTATGCTGTTTGCCTTATCTAATATCTCTTTCTCATATTGTTTGCTTGGCTTTATGTTATTTATGACCTCTGAAAGCAATTTTTTCATAGTATTTTGTTATTTTTGTTAATATAAAAAGATTTAGTTTTGTGCATGCCTGCACACTAGCGTATGGGGGTATTTTCAATACCCCGAGACTGTGTGTACTTCGTACCGTACGACACGAGACCGGGCACGTAAAATTTTACGATAACTATTTATATGTGCTTTTTTCTTTTGGATGTTAAAGAGGTGTATGAATGGCCAGTGTTTTGCTACTTTTGACTTATTTAGCTATAATTTTATTGATAGGTCTGATTACTTCTATTATTAGCCAGAAGTTCAGGATTCCAAATATTCTGCTGCTTTTGCTGATAGGTATTGGGTTAGGGAGAATAGATTACAGGGGAGGGCCACTTATAGAGTTTCCAGAGATTTTCATGACAAGCATCAGCATTTTGGCCTTAGTTATGATAGTATTTGACAGCTCTTCCAGATTCAGCTTAAAAAAAGTAGATTACTTTTCATTACATACGTTATGGCTTTCTATTGTATTTCTTATTTTTAATCTGATTTTTTTAACAATTTTTACAATGTTGATTTTTGGTGTAAAGTCTGTTTTTCTTGCTTTGATATTTGCAGCTCTAATGTCTGGAACAAGTCCTGCAGTTGTTTTGTCGATGTTTAAAAATGTAAAAAATAAGGTGTTTGATTTTTTAGGTTTGGAGTCTTTGTTAAATACACCTTTAGTTGTTTTAATCCCATTTATTATCCTGGATTTAAAGACAACATTAAAAGATGAGCTTGTAATAGAAACATTCATAGACCAATTTGTGCCTTTATTGCAGCAGTTTGTTGTTGGTGTTGGAGCAGGAGTTTTAATTGGTCTTATTATGTTCAAATTTATGAGAAAAGCTTACTCTGCTGTTTTGAGTCCGTTGGCTGTAATTACCTCTGCTTTACTGGCTTACATAATAGCAGAGAATCTGGGTGGAAATGGTGTTCTAGCAGTAACTTCAATGGGCTTGTTATTTGGAAATGTTTATTTAAAGCAAAAATTTCAGCTTAGAGAGTTTGCATCTGTATTTTCAAATTCTTTAGAAATATTAGTTTTTGTCCTTATAGGCATTGTGATTGCAATTCCGTTTTCTACTGATTTCATTGTTAGGTCTTTGTTATTATTTCTTTTATATTTGCTGATAAGGTTTGGTTCAATAATATTTTCGTTAAGGGGGATGGATTTTACTTTGAAGGAAAAAATATTTATGTCGTTGAATGCGCAGAAAGGAATTGCTGTTGCTGTTGTAGTTTTTTCTCTTGCTCATTTAGGAATAGAGGGTATAGGGATTGTGCTTAACCTTTCTTTAGCGTTTATGCTCTATTCTATTGTTTTGTCTTCTGTTGTTTTGAGGATTGCAAAGTTTTTTATTAAGGAGTTTGTAGAGAAGTGAGGCTGATTTTTCTTTAGTATTATCCACTAAGGTCATCTAGAATTCTTTCTGCTTCTGCAATGGCGTCACAAGGTTCTTCGTTCTGTGCTATTTGTTCCAGTGTTAATAATGGTCTTCCAAGCATAAGTCTGCCATGCATTTGAATATCCTGTTCTGCTATATCTGTTAAAACCTCTGCTATTTCTCCAGTTTTCTCTGCAAGAACTACATGTACTGGAGACGCATTACCCGTGTACCTTTGTTGTGCAGTCACAACATTTGTATAAGCGCCATTTGCAAATTTAATATAATCCTTAGGCCTTAGCAGCGTCTTCTTCAAGCTTTCAGGAATTACAGTTGCAGTGAAAAGGGCTAGCTTTCCTGTATAGTCATAAATGGATATTCTTGTAGGGGGAAAATCAGTTGCTTGTGCTAACTGTACGAGTTCAAAGACATATTCCCCCCTAATCCTTGTTCTTTTTTTTGGTGAAATTTCTCTTGGAATAACAGAAGATGTAAGCATATGTGCAAGGTAGTCTTGCAAGGCAAAAACTGCTTCTACATCCTGAGAAAGAATAATGTTTCGTGTAAGACCTTGTCCGTAACGTTTAAATCCGGTTTCAACAGAATTTCTGAAATAAGGAAGAATATAATGGTATACGTTGTTGACCTGCATTAAAGTAATTCGAAATAGGTTATTTAAAAAATTATTTATTATTATTTTAGGTTTTTATTACTAAGTTTAGATAAAAAATCGTTATTATCTTTTTAGTTTTTAAATCACCCCTTAATAATCTTAGCTACACTTACTAATTTATCATTCTCATGCAGATTAATCAATCTGACTCCTTGTGTGGTTCTTCCTATGACATGTATTTGAGAAACTGGCATTCTTATAGTTATGCCGTTTTTTGTTATTAACATTATTTGATTGTCGTCAGTTACAGAATTTATGGAAACAACTTTACCGTTTCTTTCAGAGCAAATAATATTTCTTACTCCTGAACCACCTCGGCTAATAAGCCTATATTCAGAGATTTTTGTTCTTTTTCCATAACCATTTTCTGTTACTGTAAGCAATGTCTTGTCATCTGTTGCAACAACCATGCCTATAACATAGTCATCTGCTGAAAGTCTGATTCCGCGAACACCTTGGCCTGATCTTCCTATTGCTCTAACATTGTTTTCATTAAACCTTACTGCAATTCCGTTTTTTGTAGCTAGGATGATTTCTTTGTTTCCATCTGTAAGCTTTACATTAATCAAGCAGTCATTAGAATCAAGTGTTATTGCTACTATACCTCCCTTTCTTGGGTTTGAATAAGCTGCAAGACTTGTCTTCTTTATTGTTCCGTTTTTTGTTGCCATGATGAGGAATTTAGTGTCATCAAATTTCTTTACCGGAACATATGCTGTTACTTTTTCTTCTGATTGTAAATTAAGCAGATTAACAATTGCCTTGCCGCGGGCTTGTCTGGATGCTTCTGGTATATCGTAAACCTTTACCCAATGCACTTTTCCCTTATTTGTAAAGAGAAGGATATAGGAATGTGTTGATGCAATAAAAATATCTCTAACAAAGTCTTCTTCTCTAGTGGTTGTTGCTATTAATCCCTTGCCACCGCGTTTTTGCTGCCTGTAAGTCTGCAATAACTGCCTTTTTATATAGCCAGAATGAGTTATTGTTATGACGCAGTTGCTTTCTTCTATTATGTCTTCCACCTCGAAGCTTCGTGCTTCTGTCTCTAAGATCTCTGTCTTTCTATTATCCCAGTAATTTTGTTTTAGCTCCAGAAGCCCTTGCTTTATTATGTCTAAAATTCTTTGTGGGGATTCTAAAATAGCCTTTAATTCCTCTATCAACTTCAATAAACCTTCGTGTTCTTTCTTAACCTTTTCCCGCTCCAGAGAGGTTAAACGCTGCAATCTCATCTCTAAAATTGCTATGCTTTGCTCTTCTGAAAGACTGAAGCTAGATATTAAATTGGTTTTTGCTTCTTCCACTGAATGAGATTCCTTAATCAGTTTTATTGTCTTGTCTAAATTGTTTAGTGCGATGATTAATCCTTCCAGAATATGGGCTCTTTTCTGCGCTTTATGTAAATCAAATAATGTACTTTTTCTTACAACATCTTTTCTGTGCTCTATGTAATAATGGATTAGCTGGCTTAAATTTAATATTTTAGGGACATTATTCACTAAAGCTACAGTTATGATTCCAAATGTGACTTGTAAGCGGGAATGCATGTAAAGCTGATTTAATAGAACATCAGCATTAGCATCTTTTTTTAGCTCGATTAATATCCTTATTCCATCCCTGTTAGACTCATCTCTTATATCACTTATTCCGTTTATTTTTTTGTCTCTGACCAAATCTGCTATATGGGTTATCATCTCTGCTTTGTTTACCATGTAAGGTATTTCTGTTATAATAATTCTTTTTCTGTCTTTTATGTCATCTATTTGCGCTTTTGCCCTGACAATAATTTTTCCTCGGCCTGTTTTGTAAGCACTTATTATACCACTTCTACCGTAAATAGTTGCTCCTGTCGGGAAATCAGGGCCTTTAATATGCTGCATCAGTTCATCTATGCTAATATCTGGATTATCAATCTGGTTTATTACTCCGTCTACAATTTCTGACATGTTATGTGGAGGTATATTAGTTGCCATTCCTACTGCTATGCCTGATGAACCATTAACGAGAAGATTTGGAACTTTTGATGGTAAAACTGTTGGTTCTTTAGCAGTGTTATCAAAATTAGGAACAAATTTTACTGTTTTTTTTTCTATATCCTGCAGCATTTCTTCTGCTAGTTTTGTTAAACGTGCTTCACTATATCTCATAGCAGCTGCATTGTCACCGTCTATGGAACCAAAGTTGCCTTGACCATCTACTAATGGGTATCTCATAGAGAAGTCTTGAGCTAGCCTTACTAAGGTGTCATAAATAGCAGTGTCACCATGAGGATGAAATCTAGCCATGCAGTTTCCAACTACGTTTGCTGATTTTCTGAATGGTTTATTGTGTAACAAACCAGACTCTAACATTGTATATAAAACACGCCTGTGCACTGGTTTTAGGCCGTCTCTAACATCCGGTAATGCTCTACCTACAATAACAGACATAGAATAATCTAGATAAGACTGCTTCATCTCATCTTCAATTACGCGCTGGATTATAGTGGTTCCAGGACTTGTATTTTGTTCCTTGTTTTTGTCTGTTTTTTCATCCATTTTTACCTAGAAAAAAGGCATGTTTCTCGACGATAAATGGTATATTTTTGGCTTTATAATGGTTGTGATTTTTTTGAACGTATTTTCCAAATAGGTGGGATTACTTTCTATATGGAAAAGAAATGTATATTAAAGATGTTGTATTTGGGGGTAATAGAATTAACTCTCAATCTTTTTTATAATTGACTTTCTTACACTCATCGTAAAACCGCAATAAACACATCTTTTCTTGTTTTTCTCAGAAACGGGCTTTAATGTCTGGTATTTCATTTTATGCTTGCATTTTGGGCATTGGAGAAGGAACATCATTTTTCAACAATATCAACGCAGTTGATGCTGGAAATCTTTGATTTCCAAGCATTTTTTATTTGCACTTTTTTAAATTTTTAAAATATTTATTATTATTGCTTTTCTTACAATTTATAACAAGCCGCTACACAATTCGCAAATGCAAGCACAGCAAGTCAAAAACCGCCCATCAGAGATGGGTGGCATGATTTCAGTAGCTTCACTTTCAGGTGGTTTTTGATGCTCGGAATTCCACCAATAAGGAGTGGTTTTCGAGCACTACTAATTCCACCAATTAAAAATTGGTGGAATTCCGTTGTTTAAAGAACCAATATATGATTCATCTGATTTCCGAGATTCAAATCTTTTAGGGTCAATAAGATTCTTAGGAAATTGGATAAAAATATCCCTTGCCAAAGGAACAAAGGTGCCCTCTATTTTATTATGCATTATACGAGCCCATATATTGTTTAATTTCAATTCTACATCTTTCTCAATAGCTCCAGCATCAAATGCTGATAAATTTTCATCTGCATATTGCATAACTTTAAGAATATTAGTCCTTATAACATTCGCAAAAGCCTCTTCCTGGTTTACACTCCAATCAGTGAAGCCGACATGTCTCATAAATTCGAGGTAATATCCTTTATTAACAATCTTAAACCACGCAAGAATTAAGGATAGAAATCCAATAAACATTTCATTCGGGTCTAAATCCTCCTTTTCGCAAAATTTTTTCAGTTCATCATTTAAGTAAAGAGAAAAATAATGAAAAAATGTAGAATATCCTATTAATTTAATAAAATATGTATCAGTATGTGGAATAAAATCCTTGGAATATTCTTTAAATTTTACCTGGGTTTCATCTGATGGTCGAGATAAATGACTAAAATCCTCTTCCATTAGTCTCCAAATCATTTGAGATATAGGCAAAACCTGATTCTGCGGAACCAGATTGTGGAGTTGTTGTTCTATCTTCATGTGCAATTCACGATATTTTTCTTCTTGAGAACTCATATCCTATCTAAGTAAATTATACTTTTTAAATTTATCTATTGAATAAACTTTATTTTCGTATCAACAATATTTTTAGTTTATATTATTTTTTGATATTTAAATTATAATAATTTTTATAATAATTATTTTTCTTTTTCTTTCTTTTCTTCCATTTCTGCTTCTAAAAGGTCTTTTTGTTCTTTTTCTGATTTGCTTTCTTCTTCTTTTTTTACAAATTCTTTTGGTTCTCCTGATTCTTCTTTTTTGGGATGTAAAATTCTTTCTACTTTCTCATCAACTATTTTTTCTTCCTCTTTGGTTAATTTAATTCCCGGACCTTCAAATTTTGGTTTTTCTCCTGATTGCTGTTTATCCTCTTCTTTTATTTCCTCAATTCTTCCCCTTTCTTTTTCAAGTTCTTCTTCAGAAGGCTCATCAACTATATTTAAATTACCAAGTTTTCCTTCAACAACTTCTGGTTTTTCTTCTTGTTTTGCTTCTTTGTTTTCATAAGTCTCTAAAGCAACTTTATGTTCTTCTTTGTCCAATAAATCCACTTCTTTTTGAAAAGTCTTCGACATTTCTAAACCTTTCTCGCTTTCGCTCGAAAGTTCCCTGATTTCTTCGTCTTTTTGTTTTTCCTCTTCGGCTTTTGCTTTCTGTTCTTCTTTGATTTGCTTGATTTCTGTCTCTTTATTCTCAATTGCTTTTGCTATGCTTGCAAAGTCCTTAAACACTTCTTTTAATCTTTCTGCTGGAAGATTGAAATATTCAAAGAATTTCTGGGTTAATTTAATTAGATTTGACCGTCCATGCTTCTGCCTGGTTATGTAACCCATTGCTTCTAATTCCCTAAGATGGTCGTAAGCCTTATTGGTTCTTATTTTAATCAAATCTGATTGTTTTATTGGATACTTGAATGCTATAACTGCAAGTGTTTCTGTTATTGTTTTGCTCAGTTCTGTTTCTGTTACTATTTTCTGCACTAAGGCAAGGAATTGTTCGCGGACAGTTAATTTCCATGAGTCACCTTCATTGACAATCATTACACTGGAATCTTTATCATCATACTCTGTCTTCAATTCCACTAATGCACTCTTGATATCATCTGTTTTTGCATTAGATAGCCTAGAAAGTTCCTCAATGTCCATCTTTCTTCCAGAAGAAAACAGCAGTGCTTCTAATTTATTTTTTAGCATATATACCTCTTTTACTCATTTTTACTTTATTAAACTGTAGATGTCGTTTTCTTTTTTTATTTTGTTTTCTTTTATTAATTCGTTCAAAAATATTTCGAGTTCTTTATCCGGCACTCCTGTAACTTTTGCTAGCTTTTCCTTGTTTAAGCTTCCTGATGCCAGAGATATAAGAATAACATTACTTACAGATTTATTCAGATTTTGTTTCAGAAACTCGTTTTCACTTTTCTGCTGTTTTACTATCATGTCCACCTGATGCAGTCTGGCCTGCAGGTCATTTATAAGATTTTCAACTGTAGATTTTTTCATAACAAATTCATCCGGTTTTGTGATTTCTGTAGAAGAAGGCATATAATCAAAACAGAAAGCTATTAACTTCGGGATGCCTTTAATAATCATATCCAATTCAACAAAAGTTGCCCATAATTTTTCTTTCTCAATAGCTTCTGAAAAATTTGAATTAAGGATTATAAGGTCTGAATCATCCTTAATCTTATCGACATACGTTCTCAGTGTTTTCTCTACATGTTCCTTGGGTTTTCCAAGTACTTCTATTATGATTTTGCATCTTATATGTGTTTGTTCTGCAATCAATTTTTCTTCTGGCATGAGGTTCCAGAATGAAGTTAGATTTAAAAATGTTTTGATGATATAAGGATTCTAAAAATTCAATCTATCTTTGTTTTGTTGTCTCTATCTGGTTCTATTTATTTTAAATTTTAAACTAAAATTATTTATATGAAACATTTTTACTGTTGGGTATGTCTAATATTGTTAGCTGGCTTTTGCCAAAAGAGAAGAAATTCTTCTTAATGCTTAAAACACAGGCTTCTAATGTTGTAGACGGAGCTAATGAATTTAAGAGCCTGATTGATAATTACAATACTTTAAGCAAGGCAAAAAGAAAGGGATTTGTAAAAAGAATAAAAAATATAGAAGATAGAGGTGATAACATAGTGCATAATATAATTGGAAGCTTGGACAAGACATTTGTAACACCTATAGATAAGGAAGACATTCATAAATTAGCTATGCTTTTAGACGATGTAATTGACCTCATTTATGCAACTTCTACAAGATTAATTATTTTCAAAATAGACAAAATTAATGATAACATTAGGAAATTAACTGATATTATTATTGATATTACCGGAAAAATAGAGCTGGGTGTTATTGGAGTAAGTAAACTAAAAACTATGAATAGATTTTATATAGATATACATACTCTGGAGAATAAGGCAGATGATATATATCATGAAGCTCTTGACGATTTGTTTAATAAAAAAGATGCTATTGAAATTATAAAATATAAGGAAATTTATGAGTTTTTGGAAAACATAACAGATAAGTGTGAAGATGTAGCAAATGTAATAGAAAGTATAGTGGTGAAGAATGCTTGATGTTTTTTTTATGCTTGTAGTATTTACTGTAATTCTTGCTTTAATATTTGACTTTGGCAATGGTTTAAATGATGCTGCAAATGCTATAGCTACAGTAGTTGCTACCAGGGCATTGCCTTTATGGGGTGCTGTTATACTGGCTGCTGTTGGTAATTTTGCCGGTGTGTTTATTTTTGGAGTTGCTGTTGCTACAACAGTGGCTAAAGGTTTAGTTGATCCTTCAATTGTTACTGTCTATGTAATACTTGGCGGTTTGATTGGCTCTATATTTTGGGTGTATTTCGCATCTTACAAGGGTATTCCAGTTTCAGCGTCACATGCTTTATTGGGTGGTTTTGTAGGTGCTGCTTTGGCTAAGGCTGGTATATCATCATTAAAACTTGTAGGTATTTCGAAAGTTTTAATTTTCATAGTTGCTGCACCTATTTTGGGAATGATTGGCGGATTTCTGTTTTTTGCCTTAATAATGTGGATATTTAGGAGAGCTGATCCTAGTAAAATGAATAAGTGGTTTAAACGCTTGCAGCTAATTTCAGCTACAACTTACAGTATAACTCATGGGGCGAATGACGCGCAAAAAACAATGGGAATTATTACGCTATTATTATTCAGCACTGGTTTTTTAAATGGAGATTTTTTTGTTCCATTGTGGGTCATTCTGGCATCTTATATGGCAATAGCCCTTGGAACTCTAGTTGGTGGGTGGAGAGTAATAAAAACTATAGGGATGAAGTTAACAAGGATGAGGCCAGTGCATGGATTTTGCGCATCTGGTGCTGGCTCTGTTGTATTGGCTTTTACTAGCATTGCAGGAATTCCTGTTTCAACAACACATGTCGTTGCCGGCTCTATTGCGGGTGTCGGAGCAACAAGAAGATTATCTGCTGTTAAGTGGAACTTAGCAAGAAATATAGTGTGGGCATGGATCATAACGATACCTGCTGCTGCAACTATTTCTGGAGTTAGTTATTTTGTTATTAGTTTGTTTGTTTGAATGGTATTAATTTACATTAAAGTTAAGAAATGACAATTTTATTTAAAACTTCTATAAAAACTCTAATTTAAACTCAAATGGTATCTTTTTTTATGTTCAATTTCGCTTCTATTGCTTGTTTTTCTATGTTTTCAGGTATAGTTTTAATAGCCAATTCATAAATTCCCCTTATTTTTTTCAATTCTCGAGTGTTAGTCAATTTCATCTCTTTAATTGTAATTTCTGACCTTTTGCTTCCTTCATTAGTAATCCGGTCATAAATTTTCCATACACCATCTTTCTCCTTAATAAGAAAATTTATAGTAAATGCTAGCTTTAAACCATGATATATTTCCTCTCTTTCAGTGTATACAATTTTCCCATCTTCCTTTAATTCAATCTTTATTATATTGACATTGAATTCGTGCGCATAATTTAAATCGTCCAAATACTTTTTTTGTAAATGTTCACAATTCTCGATTGTGGCGAATTCTTTACATTTAATGCCATAATCATTGTAAAATTCATTAAAAATTCTTTTCCATTCAATTAAATATCGAAGTTGTTCATTGTAAAACTTTTCCTCCCAACCTGTGAAATATATTAAAGAATCTTTGGTGGCTGCTATGTTCTCATCAATACTTTTAACAACAAGATTATTAAAATATGCCTCAACTACCTCAGTTTCACTCAACTGGGTTTGTATAATTTCGTTTCTATCACAAATTGCATTGCTATCTCTATCTGAACAACACTCTGTTCCGATTCTTATATATGGTTTATTACAAACAATCGTTTTATCATTTATTCTCTCTAAATCTTCATCACTTAACTTAGAAACATCAATTTTATCACAAGCTGTTATAAATATAATTAAGAATATAAATCCCAATAAGATAACCTCTTTTTTCATATTAATATTAAACTATTATGATTATAATATAAAAAGTTTTCTTACGTTAAAATTAAGAAACAACAATTTCATCTAATCATCTCCTCCATATCAAAACAACATTAATTAAAACTGACAAGATAATTAAGAATATCGGGACAAGAGATTTTGTTTTTTCTGTGCTTGATTGGTAAATAAGGCCGTAACTGGGCATTAAAACATTATTGGCAGTGATTATGTTTTCATTATCAAGATTATTCTCTTCTTCATTGATGTTTTTGTCTTGTTTAGTATTGACAGTTATGTCCTTTGTTATTTGGTTGTTTGTTTTTTGATCGTTTTTGTTGATTAGGACTTTGAATTTATAATTTCCTGGGTTAATATCTTCTATAACATTTTCCAATTCAACAATATGCATCGAATTCTCTTCTAAAATAAATTCTTTCATGTTTTCTTCTCTATCTCCTGAGTAAGATTTTGAGCCTCTATAAACATAACTCCATAATTTTATATTTACATCCTGGTCATTATTGTTATCCAAGACTATTTTTGTGTTGAGTTTTTTTCCTGTCTCAATATTTTCATTAAAATTTTGAATTTCAAAATTAAATTTTTTTGAGGAAAATGGCTTTGCTTCTATTATTTTGACATCACACATGGAATCAGTTATATCTTCAATTTCGATTTCTTCCTCATCTTCAGAATCTAGGCCTCGGGCTATGATTGTGTAATCATCATTATCAAAATCCTCATCACAGTTTGGCTTTATCTGTATAGGCAAGGTTAAAGAATAATTTGTATATTTTAGATCCAAATTAGTTTTTGACTGCTTGCTTAATCTTTCATCTTTATTGCCTTCTATCCATACTGCAATGCTGTTTTTGTTTGTGTTGCCTTTATAAGCATTTAACTTGATTCTTATTGTCTGTCCGAATTTTGCTTTTTTGTCAGAACCTAAATCATATATTCTTTCTATGTCTATAGAAGAATCTTCCTGCAAAGGCTTTCCTTTTATTGTTATGATTCTTGTGTCAAAATTATTTTCTTGAGCAGTATCATTACATTGCACAGTTACATTAGTATCTATAAAATAAGATTTTCCTTCTTCCAAGTTGGGGGTGTATGTTGTTGATGTTCTTTGTCTTGTTATAGATCTATTAGTAAATGGCTTGTATTCTTTTATCAGTTTACCATTAAGGTCTTCTATTTTAGCCCTTAAAGTAAAATTAGTTGATGAACCGCTTATCTTTGAAGCCCTTACTTTAAAAGAAAATTCTGAAGAGTTGTCAAATGCTGTTTTTGCAAGAATAAATTCAACTGCATAATCGCAACTTAGTTCTATTATAATATTATCACCATTAGGAAAGCCAGGTGTTGGGTCTGATTTGTGTAGGCTTTCATTCAAATATGCCCAGCTTAAATCTTCAGTAGTTTTATTATAATTCTTTTTATCAATTAAATTATAATTTTTATCATATAGATAGATAGTTTCTCCAGCATTGCCTAAGCCATTTCCAATAGCACCATCATCTACATAAAGCCTTATTGCATCAGAACTTACATTAAAATTATTATAAACTCTTGTAGCTTCATCAGTTATAATTGCAAATCCAAAAGCAGGAATAATAGTTCCTTCATTATTGTATAAGCCTCCTTCTATTGTGTCATTGTCTTTATCATCTCCAATAATCCAATTGCTGACATTAATACTTGCACTGTCATTATTGTAAAGCTCTATCCATTCATTTAATGACTCATCTGCTATAGTATCTGCCATTATTTCATTTATTATGGTTCCATTAGAAATTTGCATTAAAAGTATGAAAAATAATAAGTAAGGGAAAATTTTCATTTTTATATTTCATTTTTTGTTCTATATAAATATTTCTCAGTTTACTATTTTGAAATGATAATAAAAGTTTAATAAAGAAGGGTTTTTAGTTTGGTAGTGGGTGTTGTATTTGGGGTTTTTAAAGTTCTTAAAAAGGGATAAAGGCAAGGAGCCAGACTTTGGTTCAGAGAATATGGAAGATTTGGATATGCCGCCACCTCCTCCTGATTTTGGAGGAAATGTTTTAGGAGAAGGGGAAAAAGGATTGCCAGAACTTCCAGAATTACCAGAAGAACCTATCTCTGAAATAGAAGAAAAACCGCTTCCAGACTTAGGACCTAGTGAAAAAATGCCTCCAAAATTCAAATTTCCTGGTATGGAAAGCCCAAAACTTGATGAAGAACCTCGGATGCCAGAATTAAGTCCTAGTGAGGAATCGTCTTCAAGATTAGAGTTTCCTGATATGGGAGGTCCAGAATTTAAAGAGGATTTAGAAGAGTCAGAACCCTCACCTCCAAAACCTTTGTTTGGTATGCAAAAACCAAGACTCCTTTTTGGTGCAAGGAAAACAGAAGAAGAGAAACATGAAGTTGAATTGCCTCCATCTAGGCCCATACAAGAAATAAAGCCTTATGAATCTCTTAAAACAGCTGATGTTAGGGAAGAAAGGAGTTTATCAAGGCACAAAGAAGCAGAAGGCCCTATTTTCATAAGGGTTAACAGGTTTCGGGATATTTTGACTGATATAAACACAATAAAAAACAATTTAAACATATCAAGCCAATCTACTGCAAAGTTAAATGCAATAGATGCAAATAGAGATAAAGTATTTGAGAAATGGCGTAATGTTATGATGGATTTGCAAAAAAAACTGATTTATGTTGATAAAACATTATTCAAAAAAGTTTAATATAAAAATTTGTAGGTGATAAATATGGACAGGTACAAAACAGGAGAAGCCCCGGTTTTTGTTAAGATTGAGGATTATAAAGATATATTGGGCATTTTAGATCTTGTAAAAGATAAACTATCTGAAGCGAAAAGGACTTTGGCAGATATAAATGAAGTGAAAAATGATGAAAATTCTGAGCTTGAATTATGGGGCTCAACATTAAATGAAATAGAGAAAAAGCTGGAAAATATAAATAGTACTTTGTTTGGTCCTGAAAGTACTGGGTGAATTTAATTGGAAAAAGAAAGCAAGGATATTTTTTTTGTAGAGGTTAAAGAACCAGAAGAAGTAAGGAGAGATATTTTAGAATCTCTTAAAGATATAGTTGAGAGTCTGCAGAGATTTGAAAAATTTAAAGAAATAAGAAAGGATAAAATTGATAATATAAATAAATTGGGAAAAATTGTAAAAGATATCAATAAACTGGTGGCAAATCTGAGAAATTCCCTGCCTAAAACAAGAATTAAGGCCAGGAAAATAGTTAGTGAAGATGCAGAAGAAGAAAAAACAGATACAGGCAAAAAGAAAACTTTTGAGGAAAGGAAGAAAATAAAACCAACTTCTGAACTGAAGAAACTTCAATCTGAGTTGAGTGAGATAGAAAGTAAATTAGGAAGTTTGAGATGAGGTCATAATTCTTAGTAATGTTTTTAAATTGTGATTAGTTCTAAACTATATCTTGCGGGGACAGCGAGAAATTAAAAATTTCTCAGCCCCCGCTTCGTTCGCTACGCTCACTACGCGGGGACATCGGAAAATCAAAGATTCGCTGATCTCCTCGTTGGTTATACTCACTGCGGGGACACACTAAAATTTGCTGGAGCAAATTCGCTTGCCCTCGCCTGTCATTGCATTCCTCGCGGGGATGCCGGAGTGGCCAAACGGGACAGTTCGTTTGGTATGTAGGTACTAAATGAGTCTATACTCAAGTCATTTGAGTGATGAGGTTAAAAGCCGATGAAATACTCGTGGGCCATCTGTTAGCTTAGTGCTTACGCAGGTTCGAACCCTGCTCCCCGCATATTTTTATTTTAAATAACTCATAAAACACCGAGGGTTTCAAGGTAATCAATAGTGTCTTCTACTGATTTTTCTAAAGAATATTCTGGCTTATATCCTAATTTTCTTATCTTTGAGTCATCGTGCCGCCTGTCCTTAAATCCAAAAAAGACATTTTCGTAAGTTATTTTAGGATTTGCAGAAATCATCTCATATAAATAAGTTAGATTATAAACTAATGGACCTATAAACTTGGGCAAGATAAATGTTGGGGGCTTTTTTCCAAATTTTCTTGTGATTACTCCGTTTATTTCTTTAAGAGAATAACTACCTCCTGAAACAATGAACTGTTGATTCGAAACACTGCTTTTCATTAAAAGCACTAAAGCCTGAACAAGATCTCTAACATCAATTGCAGAATTAGTTCCGCATGGTGCAATCGGAGGGCTTGTATATTTAAGCGGCTTTAAAAGCTGTAACATCTTTAAATCACCAGGTCCAAAGATTATAGGTGGATTTATCACGATAACATTGCACTTGCTACTAAGAAGCTTAGTCTCTGGAAGGTGTTTTGAATAAGAATATACACACTTTCTGCCTTTAGACCAATCAAATTTAGTTTGCTCGTTAATAATGCCATTGCTATAACCAAATGATGCTGTAGAACTTAAATGAATCAATTTTTTAACATTGTGCTTTTCGCAGGCCTTTAAGATGTTCAGAGTACCATGGTTGTTAATTGAGATTAATTTGCTTCTATCTCTTTGCTTGAAAGATATTAATGCTGCTAGATTAAACACAACATCAATATTCGCAAAGTGCTCCTCTATTTTACTTAAATCCTGAATATCAGAGTTATAATATACAGTAACATTTTGTAATTTCTCTATATCCACTAAAGTTGCTTTGTGTTTTTTTCTGCAGAGTACAATTATCTTATTTTCTTTGTTTAATTTATCAACTAGGTGCTGACCAACAAAACCATTCCCCCCTGTTATCAAAATTCTCATGATGCAGGAATATTGGACAATATTTATAAAATTTTCTAAGTTATTTTAGAGAGTCCACAACTTCTGCAAATCCTTCTTTTAGGGAGTGTTCCGGCTTATATCCCATCTTTTTTATTTTATCTATACTGCAAATAAATGAATTGGAGACTGCTCCCTTATAGCTGTCGTAATTTAAACCCAAATTTCTTTTTGAAATGTTGCTTACCAGAGAAGAGAGTTGATATATTGAGTACAGCAGAGATTTTGGCAGAAACAATCTCCTCGTTTTTGACCGGGTGATTTTTTCTAATAATCTAATCAATTCCAATATGCTAATCTGTTCTTCGTCCCTGATAAAAAATATATTAGCTTTCTTATTATTCAGGTCTAAAGCCTTAAAAATCCCGGATACGAGATTTTTAATATTGCAAAGCATTATTTTGTTTTTACCAGAGCCAAAAACTGGGTAGAATGGATATTTTATCGCTTTGACAATGTTATATCTCCCAGAATCGGGATGAGGTTTAGGGCCATATAGCAAAGGTGCCCTAAAAATAACCGAGGTTATTTTGTTTTTGCTTTTCTCAATTATGTAATTTTCAGCCTTGTGTTTTGTACTTCCGTATATAGTTCTTGGTCTGCAGTGTGTTTCTTCCGTTAATGGAATATTATTGCCGGGTCCTATTGCAGAAATGCTGCTCATAAAGAAGAACTTTTCTGCGCCTGCTTTTAATGACGCATCAAAAACATTTTTTGTTCCATCAACATTAATTCTTTCATATACCTCAAATCTTTCTTTTCTTGCTCCCCAAAGTGCAGCTAAATGGAATATATGGTAACCTTGTTTGATTCCGGTTATGGTCTCTTTATCGGTTATATCACCATATATAAGATTTATTTTGCTGTCATTTATCCAAGATGTGTCGCAACCTTTTCTTTCAAAAATAATAATCTTATCATATTTTTTAATAAATTCGTTAACAATGGTCTTTCCAACATAGCCACACCCTCCGGTTACAAATGCTGTTTTCATTTGATTTTGACTGGAGAGTATGGTTTATATAATTTATCTTTTTCTCACAAATCATTTTAATTTGTCAATAATAGATTTTATTAACAACATTTTTAAACATCCTGCCTTCTTTTGAAGAAATGATTGAGATATACGCAGTAGGCGGCTATAATGAAGTGGGGAAAAACTGTACTGCTATTGATGTTGATGGAGAGGTTCTGATTATAGATTTAGGAATTCATCTGGAGAATTACATTAAGCTGACAGAAGACGAAGATATAGTAAAGATAGATGCTAATAAGTTAATGGATGTTGGGGCTGTGCCTAATGTCTCTGTTTTAGAAAAGGTAAAGAAGAATGTCAAAGCTATTGTAATAAGCCACGCTCATTTAGATCATGTAGGGGCAGTTCCATATATTGCAGATAAATTTAAGGCTCCTGTTATATGTGCACCCTATACTGCTGAGGTTTTAAAAAGCATTCTGAGAGATGACAAAATCAAGCTTAATAATGAAATAAAAACATTAAACATAAATTCCTACTACAAAGTTTCTGAAAATATAAAAATTGAGTTTATACATGTAACACATTCTATCCCGCAAGCTGCTTTAGTTGCAGTGCATACCAAGTATGGGATAATCCTTTATGCAAATGATTTCAAGCTTGACTTGCATCCTACTTTAGGAAAGAAGCCTGATTTCAAAAGGCTAGAAGAAATAGGCAAAGAAGGAGTTATTGGTTTAATAGTTGAATCAACTTATGCAGGTGATGCCAAAAAAATGCCATCTGAGCAAGTTGCAAAAGAGATGTTAAAGGATGTTATGTTGGGTACTAACAACAAAGATAACCTGATTATTGTAACAACTTTTTCATCCCATATAGCGAGGCTTAAATCTATAATAGAGTTTGGCCAAAAGCTCAACAGAAAAATTGTTTTTTTAGGCAGATCATTGGCAAAGTATGTAAAGGCTGCTGAAAACGTTGGAATAGTAAGCTTCTCCAATAAAATTCAAATTGTAAGGTATAGCAGGCAAATAGAAAGAATGCTGAAAAAAGTTGATAAGGACAGGAAGAAATACTTAGTAGTTTGTACAGGACATCAGGGGGAGTCTAAATCTGTTTTATACAAAATTGCAACAGGCAAATTTAAATTTAATCTTTATCCTGAGGATAATGTGATATTTTCCTGCACAACTATACCCACACCAACTAACATAGCTAATAGAGAGGTTTTGGAGAATGAATTAAAACAAACAGGAGTAAGGATTTTCAAAGATATACACCAGTCAGGCCATGCGGCAAGAGAAGATTTAAGGGATTTTATAAATTTAGTAAAGCCAAAGAATGTTATCCCATCTCATGGAACTAAAGAGATGAAAGAAGCTTTGGCTGATTTAGGGGTTGAGATGGGTTATAAGGTGGGTAAGAATATGTTTTTGGTTAATAATGGCAGTAATGTCTGCTTTTAAAACACAAAAATATATAAATCAAGAGCCATTATTTATGCCTGGGGGAACATATTATGAGACTTACTCTTGCAGAGCCAAAATACCTAAAAGAAAGTATAACTATAATTTCTGATTTAGTTAATGAGGCAAGGTTTAAGGTTAGCAAGGAAGCTATTGAACTGGTTGCCATGGATCCTGCAAATGTTGCCATGGTTATTTTCAAGTTATTAAGCAGCTCTTTTACAGAATATGATGTAAAAAAGGATGTTGAAATAGCTATTAATCTAAGCAATCTGAAGCAGATAATGAGGCGTGCTAAACCCGATGATATGCTTACTCTTGAGCTTGATCCGGAAAATAAATTACGAATACAATTAAAAGGAAATAATTTAAGGACATTTAATCTGCCTATAATAGAGCTTGATGAGAAAGAGCAAAAGATACCTGATTTGAAGTTTCCTGTTGCTATACATCTTCCTTCTGAGGTTTTAAATGAGGCTGTTGAAGATGTTGATGTTGTTGGAGAGTCTGTTACTTTTATGGCAGAAGCAAAAAAATTTACTATAAATGCAGAAGGGGATTTAAGCCAGGCGAAAATTGAAATGAAAGAAGATGGCAATATAAAAATAAAAGTAGATGGAGATGAAAAAATAAAAGCAAAGTACAGCATTGAGTACCTTAAAAAGATGATAACAGGAAGCAAGATTGCTGATGAAGTTTCTATCTATTTCAACAAAGATTATCCATTAAAGATCGAGTATAAGACAGTTGATAAAGTTATGCTGAGTTTTATTCTTGCTCCAAGAGTTGAGAATGAATAGGCATAAGTTTTATATATAATTATTTCTAGTTTTGTTTTTATGAATAATGTCAATTCTTTTATAGTTGACTGGAGCATAAGATTTCTGGAAAACAAGGATTCTATAAAAAAAGAGATAGTCAATATAGAAAAAGACAAGGGGAAGATTGATTGTATTATTAACTATAAAGATAAGGTGAATTATTTTATTGTTGCGCCGATACTAGATTATGAGATTTTTGACAGAATAAAAAATGAGAGTTATTATGGCATTTTTACCCTGAATAATAAGGCAAACATTCGGTTTGTTGTAAGTAATTGGAAAAAATTAATTGAGTTTAAGTCTTTAAATATTCATTTCATAAATCCGTTTTCCAGTTCAGATAAATTATGGACAATAAATCCTGCTATTCATGAGAAGATATGTGACAAGTCATCCTTGGAACTTGGGCTTGAGGCTATGGCTGAGATGGTAGGGATAATAGGTTTAGAAGAATTAAATAATAAGGTTAAATTGCTGAAAGAAGAATCTGCCCTATAAATCCGCTTACTAGTGGAACTGCCAGATTGTCATCCAGTTCGTCAACCATGGATTCTGTTACGGTTGCTGCAAGGGCCATGGCTAGTGGTATATAGATATTAATTGAGAACAAAGGACTTATTATTACTGCTACTACCAAATTTGTTATTAATTCTGTTACAAAACCAACAACGGTTTTATTTCTGAAAAGTATCGTTGTTCCGTATTTTTTTCCGGCAATTGCAGCTGACATATCACCGAATGTTGTCATCAATAAGGCTGCAAGCGCAATTGCAGTATCAAAAACTGCAAGGGCTATTATTGCAGATGAAAGAAAGAATATAACACCATAGACCCTATATTCTTCCTTGGGTCTTATGAACTGATGAAAAAACGGAAGCTTGAAATGCAGGTCTAATCTCAGGTATTCTAAAATTAAGAAGATTAGCAATATTGCAACTAGGAAAAAAAGTGCTGCGTGTTGTCCTGCTTGGTTTTTTATTGCGAAAAATATTATAAGAACTATTAAAATTGTTAAATGTATTATTTTTCTTCCTATTTCGTGAAAAAATTCCCATTGCATGTATTTTGCTAATAGATTGCAGTTTATATAGTTTTCGTGCAGTGTAAAAACACAACATATTTAAATCATAAAAAAAAATATTATTTTATGCGGAAAGATGGGCTTTTTGAGAATTTGATTGTAACTGTAATAGCATCACTACTTCTAGTTGCTATGGGAGTTATATATTTTATAGCTACATTGGTGATTATAAGATTCAGTACTGGTTTAATGGGTTACAGCCCGGATGCAAACTGGGTTGTCTTGTCTTCCGCTGTTGTTGTAGCTGGAATTATGATTGGTTCTGCAATAAAGAAAGCTTAAATACGGCAGCCGGGAATCGAACCCGAATCTCAAGCTTGGGAAGCTCGTATCTTACCACTGGACCACTGCCGTATACAATCAATAAACAAACATTCTCTATTTTAAGTTTTTTATCATGTCAAAAACCACCCATCAGAGATGGGTGGTATGATTTCAGTAGCTTCACTTTCAGATGGTTTTTGATGCTCGGAATTCCACCAATAAGGAGTGGTTTTCGAGCACTATTCATTCCACCAATTAAAAATTGGTGGAATTCCGTTGTTTAAAACAAAATTATTAAATATTAGAAATATAAGGTTTTAATTATGGTTGTTATAAGCCAGAATCCTATTGATAATGTTATAATTGGAGTAATTGCTATAGTCTTTCTTGTTTTTGTAGCGGATAAGGTAATTGCAAAGTCAATAAATCTAAGCAAGAAGCTAGGTATTTCGCAGATTTTTATTGGATTGACAGTAATTTCTATAGGAACTAGTCTGCCGGAAATAACAACGCATGTAGTTGCTAGTTTAGATATAGTCAGAGGGAATATAGATCCTTTTATTGCTTCTGGAACTGTTTTAGGAACTAATATTGGCTCTGATATTGTGCAGCAAAATCTGATTGTAGGTATTGTTGGGCTCTTAGCCATAATGCATGGAAGGATTATACATATAAGCAGGAGGTTTCTAAAAGAGGATTTTCTTATAATGATTCTAGCAGCAGTTCTAGTACTATTATTTGGATTAGACGGTGAAATAAGCAGAGTAGATGGGATAATATTATTTTTTGGCTATATTATCTATCTATGGTTTTTATGGATGAGGGAAGGTGAGAGTTTTAAAGATCACAAAAGATTTGAATTTGATGGCAGAGATAAAAAACATATTTTCATTGATATTGGGCATATAATTATTGGACTTTCGGTTATTGTTTTTAGCGCAGAGTATATACTAAGAGTTTCAGAGTTTTTTGTAATACACTACAATATAAGCGGGTCTATGATCGGTATTTTAATCGTGGGCATTGCGACATCATTACCAGAGTTGACTACATCAATAACAGCAATCTTAAGAGGGGCTTCCTCAATTTCATTAGGAACTTTAATAGGAAGCAATATAACAAATCCAATGCTTGCCTTAGGGTTAGGAGCTATGATTTCTACATATGAAGTACCAAAACCAATAATTGTTTATGATCTTCCTGTTAATATAATAACGGCAATTATTATTATGTTATTCTTATGGAAGAATAGGATGTTGACAAGAAATGCATCATTAATTATGATTTCTATGTATGTAGCTTATGTATTAGTAAGACTGAAGTATTTTGCTATTGATGTATGAAAAGAAAAAGATTATTCTTCTTTCTGCCCTTCTTCTTCTGAGTAAGAAGGTATTGCTGCGCGGCTTATAATCATTATATCCCCTATGGACTTTACAAGCTGGTGCGGCACTATGACTCCTTTTGCAGAACCCAGAACCTTGCTAAGAAAGGAATTTTTTGTTGCTCTGACACGCCATCCGAATACTTTGTTTTGGGTTATGATTGATTCTTCAATATCCCCAAAATATTCCCCTGTATCAGTAAAGACTCTCATATCATAAGCTTCAGTTATTTTTTTCATCTTAAGCATTAAGCACCACCTTTATTGTTACTGATTCAAGAGTAGCAAGTATTTAAAATCTTCGTTTTTTAGGAAGTTTTTTAAAAATACGACTCATCTTAGGAAGTATGAATTACAAGAACCTTACAATAATAGGGACTTCACATATAGCAAAACAGAGCCTGGATGATGTAGAGGAAGCAATAGAGAAAGGAAATCCTGATATAATTGCCCTGGAGCTTGACAGAAGAAGGTTGTATAGCCTGTTCAAAAAACCAGGTAAGATGAGGATTTATGATATAAAGATGGTTGGGATTAAAGGCTTTATTTTTGCTCTGATAGGCGCATGGGCTGAAAAGAAGCTTGGAAAATTAGTTGGTGTGACTCCTGGCTCTGAGATGAAGAGGGCTGTCAAGCTGGCAAAGAAGAATAAAATCAGAATGACGTTGATTGACCAGGATATTGAAATCACGCTGAAAAGATTCTCTAAAAGTTTGACCTGGAAGGAAAAGTGGAATTTTGTTGTTGATATAGTAAAAGCTGTTTTTGTTAGGAAAAAGGTCATTGAATTTGATTTGACAAAGGTTCCAAACAAAAAGGTCATTAAAAAGCTTGTGGGGCAGGTTAAGAAAAGGTATCCCAATATTTATAGAGTTCTTATTGAGGAGAGGAACCATGTTATGTCTGATAATCTGAGAAAAATAATGGAAACATATCCAGACAAGAAGATTCTTGCAATAATTGGAGCAGGGCATGAAGATGATATTCTGGATCTAATAAAGAAGCCAAGTGTTAGTTATTCTTTTAAGATTGGGTAAGTTGTTTTAACAATTATATTTTTAAATAGATAGTGATTATTAGCTTATAATTGGAGGTGAAGTTCTATAAAATGACTAAAACAGATTTAGGATTAGAAGAAGTAGTACAACTATTGGAGGAATTTGTTTACAATACACCTTACACAAATCATGACCCCATATAGCTTGGTTTAGCACCCTTCTTGATAATATTCTTCTGGGATTCCAGTATAATTTCCAATATAGTAGAGAACCTGAAGTTATAATACCTAAAGGTGAAGAATCTCCATATATGCTTGAGCAATTAAAAGAGGAGTTAAAACCTTTCATTGCAGAAGAAAAAAGATTAATGGATGAATATGACCAAATAGTATTCAGAGGAAAATATGAACATAGTGATGGTTGGAATTATATGGATGAAATGGGGAAAGAACTAGGAAAAAGTAAGGAGGGTGTTCTGGAAGAGTCAATAAAAGATTTAGTTGGAGATAGTGAAGTATGGAAAGAAGCGTCAAGGAGAGTACTAGGTAAGAGAAGAGAATTTATAGAGAATAGAAGAAAGACTATAGATTACAAAGCAGCCCTTGGGATTCTTATTGAAATAATGGAAATTAGAAAACCGGCTTATGAAAAAATGTTGGGATTTAGGGGGTCATTAGTAGATGCAGGGCAATTATCTCGAGATCCAGAACTGGAAGTGGATATGTTTAAGCTAATGACTTATATTGATGGTTTTCCTCTTAGAGTTACAGAACTAATTGAAAGATTTCCGTATTCAAAATCTATGTGGTTTGAGAAATTGCTTCCTCCATATGCTAGACAACAACAATTACCGGCAGGTTAATCTTATCAATTTCTATTTAATACTTTTTTCTTAATTAAAATATTTACATACAAAAGCTGATTGCCTAAACCAACACATTTAAATATAATATTTACAAAAGTAAATCTAATGGCAGAAATAGTTGACTTATCAGATAAAATAAAGAGGTATTTTAAGTTTACTCCATTAGAGATAAGAAGCCTCATTATAACAATCTTGGTAATAGCCTTTATAATCTCTTTCAAAGAATGGGGTTATGGAACAAATTTTAGTTTTAGAATAGGAATGTTTAACTGGTTTAATGCTATTTTAATAGTTGCTTTGTCTTTATTGGTTCATATCTCTGTACAAAGAATCTGGTCTTTGGGCACTGGCTATAGGTTAGAATGGAAGATGTGGAGTTTTGGGTTGTTATTTGGTTTAATACTGGCTTTTTTGACTAATGGGTGGTTTTGGTTGATACTTCCTGGAGGATTTATTGTGCATCACATGGCTGGGCATAGGCTTGGGTGGTTCAGGTATGGAATAAATTACTGGGCTTTAGGATTAATTGCAGTAACAGGACCTTTTGCCACTATATTCCTGGCTGCAATATTCAAATCTTTGAGCGGAGTTGTTGTTAATTCCTTGATACAAAAAGTGATTGTTTTCAACATTGCTTATGCTCTCTACAGTATGCTGCCTATACCTCCATTGGATGGCAGCAGGACTTTTTACGGCAGCAGGATGTTGTATGCCTTTTCAACAGCAGGGATTGTTGCAGCAGCAATATTATTAAACTTAAACATAGGTGTATGGGTAGCAATAATGTCATCATTTTTCATTGCAGTAGTACTGTGGGTCTTATATTACATGTTTTTTGAGAGTAAGGCTTGGAAGCCTTAAGTATTTAGCTTCGCTAAATACTTAAATTAAACCTCCCCATCAGGAGATATACAACAGAGCAAGAGTCACACTTCGCTCGTGCGGTTCGAGGCCCGCCCCGACACATGATTGTGGGGATGCACAACTAACAAAAAAAATAGATATTGAAAATGACAGAATTTTTTTTCAGGAGCTGGGCAGAGTTCTTCTTTTTCGTACTTATGGTGCTAGGCCTATTAGTTTCCTTATGGGCTACTAGTTTTAGTGCAGTCATAAGCTATATTGTTGTTTTTCTAAGCGGCATGATTGGCGGAAGATTATTGTATGAGAGAAAAAAGCAGCTTACAATCCCATATTATATTATCTTAACAGGATTCTTAATAGGGTATGTAATTGGAACGTATTATGGCAGCAGAAAAGTTGTCATTATATTATTTATTTTAGGCATTTTGTTAAGCTATCATCTGCATAATAAGGGGTATATTAGGGATGTGCCATATTAAAACTGCATGATTTATATATAAAAACGTATTCTTTAATGGTATGGTAAATATCAAAAACTTTACTCCTAGGCTGTATCAGGAAACAATAATGAATTCCTGCGCTAAGGGAAACTGCTTGATTATATTGCCTACTGGCTTGGGAAAAACAAAAACAGCAATATTAGCTGCTGCTCAAAGGCTTAATTCTTTTCCTAACTCTAAGATTTTATTTTTAACAGTAACAAAACCATTAGCAGAGCAAATATATAATGAGGTCAAAGAATGTGTTGATTTGGATGAAGATAAGATTGTCTTATTTACTGGTTCTGTCGCTCCAAAGAAGAGGGAAGAGTTTTGGAAAAATTCTGTTATAACCGTAAGCACGCCCCAATGTATAGAGAATGATATAATAAATAACAGGATTGATTTGGAAAATGTTTCTCTAATTGTTGCAGATGAAGCGCATAATGCTGTCAAAGATTATTCTTATACCTGGGTTGCTAAGCAATACCATAAAAAATCAAGGTTTCCCAGGATAATTGGATTGACTGCAAGCCCTGGATCTGATTTGGAAAAAATCCAAGAAGTTTGCAAGAACCTGTATATTGAAGAGATTGAAATAAGAACTGACAAAGACCCAGATGTTAAGCCTTATGTTCATGATATTGATGTTAATTGGGTTGAGGTTGAGCTGCCAGAATTATTTTTAGAGGCTAAAAAATATTTACAAAACTTTCTGAAGGACAGGCTTGAAAAGTTAAAAAAATGGGGTGTTTTAAGAAGGGCTGATTTAAGATATGTCAGTAAAACAGAGCTGTTAGGTTTGCAGGGGGAGCTGCGCGGTAGAGCATCCGGTGGGGAAAGAAACCCTGTCATGTGGACTGCAATCTCTGTTTTAGCAGAGATAATGAAAGTCAGTCATGGGCTCGAGTTATTGGAAACTCAAGGAATAATTCCATTGTATGCATACATGAATAAATTTAACAATGACGCAAGCACTACAAAAGTAAAGGCTGTCAAGAATATTGTCAAAGATTTAAATTTCCGTTCTGCTTTTGTTAAAGTTTCTAAGTTATATGAAGAGAAAGTTGAGCACCCTAAGTTAATAGAGCTGCAAAAAATTTTGGATAAAGAAATTAAGGAAAATTCTGATAGTAAGATTATTGTTTTTAATCAATATAGGGATAATGCTGTTGACATTGTTGATAAACTCAATAAAATAAATAATATTAATTCAAAATTATTCGTAGGTCAGCTGAAAAAAGGAGGGACAGGATTAAGCCAGAAAGAACAAAAAGCAGTTTTAGATGAATTTCGAGATGGAAAATTCAATGTTTTGGTTGCTACATCAATTGGAGAGCAAGGTTTAGACATACCTCAGGTTGATACTGTTGTTTTCTATGAACCCATTCCTAGTGCAATAAGACAGATACAAAGGCGTGGCAGGACTGGAAGGCATGGTGGTGGAAAAGTTATAATATTGATGACTAAAAATACCATGGACGAAGGCTATAGGTGGTCTGCACATCATAAAGAGAAAAGGATGTACAGGAACCTTGAGAATTTGAAGAAAAAATTAACTTTGCTCTTAAATACAAAAGAAGAGAAAATTACAAATTATGTTAAAGGAGATAAAATTAAAATTTTTGCTGATTTTAGGGAAAAAGGTTCTGGAATACTAAAAGAATTGGTTGAGATGGATGTGGATCTAAAGCTTGAAGCTCTGCCTGCTGCAGATTATATATTAAGCTCTAGAGTCGGTGTTGAATACAAAACAGTTGAGGATTTTATCCAGAGCATTATTGACGGCAGATTGCTACAGCAAATTAAAAGTTTGAAGAATAATTTTGAAAGGCCTTTGCTGATAATAGATGGTGTTGAAGATATCTATTCTGTAAGGAATGTGCATGCAAATGCTATAAGAGGAACTTTATCTGCAGTAGCAGTTGATTTTGGAGTTCCAATATTATATACAAAAAATGCTAAAGATACTGCACAATTGCTTAATATAATAGCAAAAAGGGAGCAGGAAGATATTGGAGTGGCCTTTAATGTTCATCCTGAGAAAAAAAATTTAAGTATTAAGGATCAACAGGAGTATGTTATAAGTTCATTGCCCGGTATTGGAACTGGACTGGCAAAACCCATGCTTAAACATTTCAAAAGCGTTAAGAATGTAATCAATGCTGAACAAAAGGAACTTGAGAAAGTTGAAAAGATAGGCAAGAAGAAAGCTGAGAGGATAAGGGATATTGTTGATAGAAAGTATCAAACACTTGATTAAAATGATAAAAGTCGTAGCTGCTCAAATTAAAATAACAAATAATACATTAGAAAATTTGGATAATATAATTAGATATATCAAAAAAGCTTCTTCTAAAAAAGTTGATATTATTTGTTTTCCGGAAACTTCATTATTTTATAATAGGAATAGAAAAGCACTAAAAAAAATACAATTTAATAATCATTTAAAAAAAATAAAAGAATCCTGCAAAGAAAATAAGATTCATTGCATATTTGGCTCCAACACTCTAAAAAACAATAAATTATGCAATTCTGCATTCTTTATTGATGACAAAGGGAAGATGATTTATACTTATGATAAAGTAAATTTATTTAGGGCTGAGAAAGGTAAAGTTATATCTGGAAAAACAAATAAAATAATAAAAACAAAATTTGGCAAAATTGGAATAATAATTTGCTGGGATATTTCTTATCCTGAATTTGTAAAGAAATTAAGCAAACAAGGCGCATGGATTATTTTCTGTCCATCTTATATCAAGAATTATGGAAGGGAACTGGAAAGTTACTTGGATATACCTTATGTAAGGGCATTTGAAAATTTATGTTATTTTGTATCTTGCGACAGCGCAAACAAAGAATGCGCGCAGTATAGCGTTATCTGCAGCCCATCAAAGATTATTGATAAAATTAAAGGTAAAGAAGGTTTAATTGTTGCTGAGCTGGACAGAAGGAAGATTGTTGGGTTGAGGAAGAGGTATAGGTTGGTTTGAGAATTAAAACTTCATACTATTTAATCTCTTAACTCTTTCGTTCATTGGCGGATGTGTCGAAAAGAATTTAAATAAACCTCCTCCACGTAAAGGAGAAACGATAAACATATGCGCAGTTGCCTGGTTTGCATTTCTCATTGGATGTGATTTTGCTCCTGCTTCTAATTTTTCTAATGCGCTTGCTAGACCATTGGAATTTTGGACTATTTTTGCTCCAGTTGTATCTGCTAAATATTCTCTACTCCTGGAAATTGCTAGTTGAATGATTGTTGCTATAAGTGGGGTTATGATTGCTAGTAAAATTAAACTTATTATGTTTCCGCTTCCTCTACTGTCTCTTCCACCAAATCCTCCGAAAATTGCTGCCCAACGAGCCATGAAAGCTACATAAGAGATTACTCCAGCAATTGTTGCTGCTATAGATGAGATTAAGATGTCTCTATTTCTTACATGAGCTACTTCGTGTGCAATAACACCTTTTAATTCTTCATCATTAAGTGCACTAAGAATTCCTTCTGTGGCTGCTACAGCTGCATGCTCAGGATTTCTGCCAGTTGCGAAGGCATTTAAAGACTCGTTAGGGATAATATAGATTTTAGGCATAGGTACTTTTGCTTTTTCAGCAACTTCTTTTACAATCTTGTATAATCTTGGATTATCGGATTCTTTGATCTGCTTTGCGCGATACATTTTTAGAACTATTTTATCAGAAAACCAGTAAGAACCGATATTCATTACTATTGCAAATATGAAAGCTATTGTTAAACCAGATGCACCGCCTACTAATTGGCCTACAAATAGCAATAAGCCTGTCAATGCTCCAAGTAAAATTACTGTTTTTAATTGATTAATCATTATAAAACCACCTTATTAATATAACCTATTTCTATTTAAAAATTTAATGTTTTAGAATTATTACTTCCATTTAATAGAACAACCTAAAGAAAACAAAAACTCATGCTTAGGTTTTTTTCCTTCCAGAACTGCTTGTATGGCTTCATCCATATCAAACTCTGTAGGTTCCTGGTCTGGTTCCATCTGATTATTAAGCCTTCCATGATAAACCAGTTTTTGCTCAGCATCAAACAAGAAAGGGTCTGGTGTGCATGAAGCTCCATAAGCTTTTGCAACTTCTTGTGTCTCATCATGAAGGTAAACAAAATTATAACCTTTTTCTTTTGCTACATTTACCATTCCATCAAAGCTGTCTTCTGGATAGTTTTCTGATTCATTAGAGTTAATTCCTACTATGATTAATCCTTTGTCTTTATATTTTGCCTGTAAATTTACTATTGTTTCCTGCTTAGCTTTTACATAAGGGCAATGGTTGCACATAAATATAATCAACAATGCTTTTGCATCCTTAAAGTCTGCAAGCGAGTATGTTTTTCCATCTATTCCTTTTAGGGCAAAATCCGGAGCTTTATCTCCTGTTTTCAGCTTTTCAAGTGATTTTAGCAGTGTCATTTTATTTGTTGGGATAATTGATACGATTATATAAATTTTTGGAATGGTAATTATTAAATATCTCAAAAGACTACCTAGATCCTATGCTGTCATTAAACATAACTTTGAGCTATTATAAAAGAAGAGACATACAGGAAGAGATAATCAGGGCTGCTGAAAATAAGGAAATTGCTGTTAGGTATAATGATAAATTTGGCAACAGGCCTGATGTTCTTAATAATCCCAATGATATTCTAGAGCTGGCAAAACAAAAAGCTACTTCTTTCCATTGTTCTGAGGAATTATGGAGAAATCCCTTGCAATTAAACCCTAATATGAAGAAGCATGAAATTGATGAACTAAGGGTGGGGTGGGATTTGATATTAGATATAGACTGCGACTTTTTTGAATACTCAAAGATTGCTGCTGACTTGCTGATAAAGGCCCTGGAATTTTGTGAAATAAAATCTATTTCGTGCAAGTTTTCAGGGAACAAAGGATTTCATATTGGAGTTCCATTTAAGGCTTTTCCAGAAAAAGTACATAACCAGGATGTTAGGCTGCTTTTTCCTGATGGCTTAAAAAGAATTGCTGCTTATTTAAGTGAAATAATAAAAAAAGAATTGGCTAAAAAAATACTCAATAACGAGGATATAAGCATAATAGTAAATAAAACCGGCAAATCATTTAACGAACTTGTGAAGAAAGGAGAATTTGACCCTTATTCCATATTGACCATAGACACCATATTAATATCCTCAAGGCACCTTTATAGAATGCCATATTCATTGCATGAAAAATCTGAGCTGGTATCAGTGCCAATAGACCCAAAAAAAGTTTTAGAATTTGATAAGGAATATGCAAAGCCGCAAAACGTCAAAATTTCTAAATTTGGGTTTTTAGATGTGAAAAAAGTTACAAAAGGCGAAGCTAAAAAATTAATTGTGCAGGCTTTTGATTTTAGTTCTAAAGTGGAAGAAGATATTGATGTTGAGAGGAGAAAAGATTATGAGATTAAAGATGCAATGCCTGAGAAATTCTTTCCGCCATGCATAAAATTGATAAGTAATGGTTTAGCTGATGGAAGAAAAAGGTCATTGTTTATTTTAATAAATTTCTTAACAAGTTTAGGGTGGGGCTACAAAGAAATTGAAGAATACTTAAAGGAATGGAATAAAAAGAATACCGAACAGTTAAGGGAAAATTATCTGCTTGGGCAATTGAGATATCACAAGCAACAAAAGAAAAAAATATTGCCATCAAACTGCAACAATAATATGTATTATGTTGATATTGGAGTTTGTAAGCCGGATAATCTTTGCAGCAAGATAAAAAATCCTGTGAGTTATTCTATTAGGAAATCGTTTTTTGTGAGGAAAGAGGTTAAGAAGGAAAAATAAAAATAATAGTAACCAGTGGAAAAATGAATTTTTCGAGGTATTTGGAAATCTTCGAATTCCAAAACCAGTGGAAAATGTTTCATTTTCCTGGGCTTTGGAATTTCTTTGAATTCCAAAACCTTTATAAATCAAACCCAATCCCAATTACTAAAATTAGCCTGAAAAGATATCCTTTTCAGTACAGTTTTACGAGACTGTTTTCTACAAAGGGATATCAACAAAAGGTTTTTTGCATAGACAATTTATCTTTTTTATTATTTATATTTGTCTATGGCGTTTATGGGGGGATTTAAGCAACATACGAAGATGCCACAAATACGAAAACCGAGAAGCGGAAGTTTGCAGTATTGGCCAAGGAAAAGGTCAAAAAGAGTTTTTGCTAGAGTTAGGGCTTGGACTAAAACTAAAGAAGCAAAGCCTTTGGGATTTGCTGGATACAAAGTTGGCATGACCCACCTGATTATTAACGATAACAGAAAAACATCAACAACAAAAGGCACAGAAATTTTTTGTCCTGTTACCATCATTGAGACTCCTCCGTTAAAGACTCTTTCTATAAAATTTTACAAAAACACAACTTGGGGTTTAAAACTTATTTCTGAGATTCTTGCTGGAAATCTTGACAAAGAGATTAAAAGAACAATAGTATTATCAAAAAAACAAAAGAAAGAATCTTCTGATAAAATTTTTCCATCAGATTTTGATTTTATAAGGTTGTTGGTCCATACCTTGCCCGGTCTTACAGGCATTGGAAAGAAAAAACCAGAAATTTTTGAAATTGCTATCGGCGGTAATAAAGAAGAGCAGTTAAATTATGCAAAAAGCAAGCTTGGCAAAGAAATAAATGTTTCTGAGGTGTTTAAGGAGGGTCAGCAACTGGATATACATGCGGTATCTAAAGGAAAAGGGGTACAGGGTCCGGTAAAGAGATTTGGAATTTCATTGAAGCGCCATAAATCAGAAAAAGGTGTAAGAAGCGTTGGAAGTCTTGGTGGTTGGATTGCCCAGGGGCATATTATGTGGAGGGTTCCTAAAGCCGGAAAAATGGGGTACCATGTGAGAATGGAGCACAATAAATGGATTTTAAAAATTGGTAGTGCAAATGAGATAAACAAAAAGAGTGGATTTGAAAACTATGGTGTTGTAAAAAATACGTGTATTCTTGTTAAAGGTTCTGTAATTGGTGCAAAAAAAAGATTGATAAGATTAAATGAGGCTATTAGTCCCAATAAGATTGTACCTAATGAGGCTCCAACAATACAATATATGAACTTAATTCAAAAGTCTGTTTAAGATGAAACTGGATATTTTAGATATTTCAAAGAAGAAGGTGGGAGAAGTAGCCTTACCTATACAATTTAATGAAAGCATAAGAGTGGATTTGATAAAAAGAGCTGTTCTTGTTTTGCGGAGCAATAAGAAGCAACCGTACGGGGCTATGCTTGAAGCTGGAAAAAGAGCATCTGCAAATCTTTCAAAAAGGAGGAGGAAGTACAGGGGAATGTATGGTTTTGGCATATCAAGAACACCAAGAAAGATTTTGTCTAGAAGGGGGACAAGAATGTACTGGGTTGGCGCTGTCTCTCCAAATACTGTTGGAGGGAGAAGAGCTCATCCTCCAAAATCTGAAAAGATTTTAAGTAAAAAGATCAACAAAAAGGAAAGAAAAAAAGCGATAAGAATAGGCATTTCTGCTACTATAATCGGTGAGCTGGTAAAAAGCAGGGGACATGTAATACCGGAAATTTACCCGTTTGTTTTGGATAAAAATTTTGAAGATTTGAAGAAAACAAAAGAAGTAAGGGATGTTTTAAAGAATTTCGGTCTTGGAAAAGAACTTGAAAGAATAGATAAAAAGAAGATTAGGGCTGGAAGAGGCAAAACCCGGGGAAGGAGATATAGAATGAAAAAAGGCCCTTTAATTGTCATTTCAAAACAAAGCAGTGTAACGAAGGCCATAGATAACATTCCAGGGGTGGAGATAGTTGATGTTAAAAATCTTAATGCGGAATTGCTTGCTCCCGGAGAAGTTCCTGGAAGATTGACTTTATGGACTTTGAGCGCAATTGAAACTTTGGAAAAAGAAAAATTATTTTTGAAGTAAAAATGGACCCTTATAAAATTATTAAATATCCTTTGTCAACGGAAAAATCAATAAGGCTTATGGAAAGCCAGAATAAATTGATTTTTGTGGTAGAGATAGATGCGGATAAGAAGATGATAAAGACTGCAATAGAGGATTTGTATAAAGCCAAAGTTGAGAATATAAAGACCTATATACAAAATGGGAAAAAAAGGGCGTATGTAAAATTTTCAAATGACAGCCCTGCTATTGATATAGCAACGCAGTTGGGGCTAATGTAGGTGAAAAATGGGGAAAAATCTGATACAACAGGCCAGAGGAAAAGGAAGCCCCAGGTACAGGGCTCCTAGCTTCAGATATAAAGGGCAGAGTAAATATGCAAAATCTCAGAAAGAAACTTTAACTGGAAAGATAATAGATTTTATACACTGCCAGGGCCATAGTGCGCCTCTTGCACAAATAGAGTATAGCAATGGCAGTATGGTTCTGATCCAAGCTCCAGAAGGAGTTAGAGTGGGAGATGAAGTAAAGATGGGAAACAAGATTGATATAAAAAAGGGGAATGTGCTGCCATTAAAAAATATACCTGAGGGGGTTGCTATTTACAATTTAGAGTCCTCTCCTGGAGATGGAGGCAAGTTTGTAAGATCCTCCGGAGGATTTGCAAAAATAATTACCAAGATGCAAAATTTGATTGTGGTAGCGCTTCCATCTGCAAAAAGAAGAGATTTTTTGCCGGAATGCAGAGCTACAATTGGTGTTATTGCTGGCAGTGGAAGAAAAGAAAAACCGTTTTTAAAGGCCGGAAAAAAATATTATGCTATGAAAGCAAAGAATAAATTATGGCCTATAGTCTCAGGAGTGTCAATGAATGCTGTGGATCATCCATTTGGAGGGTCAAGTTCTTCAGTAAAAGGGGGACCTACTCAAGCTTCCAGAAATTCACCTCCTGGGAGGAAGGTTGGAAAAATTGCACCCAAACAAACTGGGAAGAAAAGATAAACACAATGAAAAATAAAGAGTATTTTTGAACATGGCAAAAAAAGAATTTATGTATAGGGGGAAAGGGCTGGAAGAATTAAAAAAGTTAAGTTTGAATGAGATGGCTGCACTATTGCCAGCAAGGCAAAGAAGATCACTTAAAAGGGGCCTTAATGATCAACAAAAAATTTTGCTTAAGAATGTAAAACAGAATGATGGTCTTATAGAGACACATTGCAGAGATATGATAATCCTGCCGGAGATGGTGGGAAAGACAATAAAAGTCCATAGCGGCAAAGAATTTATTCCGGTGATTGTTATTGATGAAATGATAGGGCATTATCTTGGTGAGTTTGTATTGACAAGGCAAAGAGTTGCGCACTCTGCACCAGGGATAGGGGCTACAAAATCAAGCGGTGCATTATCAGTTAAGTAAAATGGAAAATAACTATTCATCAAAAAATTATAACAAGGAGAATATGGCCAGAGCTATTGGCAAGTCTTTGCCTATTTCATTTAAACAGAGTATAGAGATATGTGATTTCATAAGAAACAAAAATGTAAACTATGCTAAAGATGTCTTAACTAAGGTTATTAATCATGAATTAGCAATTCCATTTAAAAGGTTTAATATGAATGTAGGGCACAAAAAGAATATGGCGGCAGGAAGATATCCTAAAAGAGCCTCAATGGAGATTTTAAACCTAATAACTCATGTTGAGGCTAATGCGCAGTTTAAAGGGATTAATACCTCTAACCTGGTTATAACCCACATAAATGCAAATAAATCCTCAAAAGTTATGCATTTTGGAAGAAAGAGAAGCAGGGAAGCTAAGAGAACCAATGTAGAGGTTGTGGTGCAGGAAAAGGCAGATAAAAACCCGGAGAAAAGAAAAATAAACGCAGGGAAGAGTCTAAAAGAACAAAAAGAAGCAGGAAAACAAGACAAAAAAACGCAGGAAAAGGACACTCAAACAAAGGCCAAAGGGAAAAACGAAGTTACAAAATGATAGAAAGAAAATTTATAGCTCAGAAAATAAAGGAATATCAGATACAGGAGTATATAGATAAGAACCTGAAAAATGTTGGTCATAGTCATACTAAGATGGTTAAAACACCTTTGGGAGAGAAGATTGTCCTTTATGCATCAAGACCCGGGCTTATTGTAGGAAGAAAAGGCCAGAATATAAAGGAATTGACAAACACTTTGAAAAAAAGATTTAGACTTGAGAACCCCCAAATAGAGATAAGTGAAGTGGGTGATATTAATTTAGACGCAAATATAGTTGCTGAGAGAATTACTGATTCACTGGAAAGATTTGGGGCGCAGAGGTTTAAAGCGATAGGCCACAAGGTAATGGAAAATGTCATGTCTGCTGGGGCATTGGGTGTTGAGATAATAGTAAGCGGTAAAATACCAAGTAGCCGTGCTAAATCATGGAGATTTTACTCTGGCTATCTTAAGAAATGCGGAAACATATCCATAGTCGGTGTTGATAAGGCACATGTACAGGCAAAATTAAAAACAGGTGTGGTGGGTATTAAAGTAAGCATAATGCCTCCTGGAACTGATCTTCCAGATAAGATTGAACTCATTGAAGAAAAAGAAGAAAAAATTGAGGAAATCAAAGAAGACGATAAGAAAAGTGAAGATGATAAAAAAGATGGCGGAGAAAAAGAAACAAAACAAGATATCAAGAAGAAACCCAAGATAAAAAAGAATGTAGAAGAAAAAACTTCCAGTAAAAAAATCACAAAAAAGGCAGATAAGAATGAAAGCTAAGGAAATAAAGGCTATGGAGAAGAGTGCTCTTAATGAGAAACTGCTTGAGCTGAAAAAGGAGTTGGTTAAGATAAATGCGCAGGTAGCAATAGGAACTGCTCTTAAGAACCCAGGGCAAGTAAGAAAAATAAAGAAAGCTTTAGCAAGAATATTGACGATCAACAGCCAAAAAGATTTGAAAAAAATATACAATCGGAGGTTAATAAAAAAGCATGAGTGAAATATGTACCAAGTGCGGGTTGGTGAAAGAGCTTTGTGTTTGTGAGACAATTGCAAAAGAAAGCCAAACGATAAAAATCTTCCTTGAAAGGAAGAAATTTAGAAAGTTTTCCACAATAATAGAAGGCATAGATCAAAAAGAGATTGACATTAAGGATCTTGCAAAGAAATTGAAGGAGCAGCTTGCTTGTGGTGGCACAGTAAAGGAAGGAAAAATAGAGCTGCAGGGCAACCATAAAAACAAAATTAAAGATATTTTGATTAGGGCAGGTTTTTCACCAGACACCGTCGAGGTTAGATAAGGTTAATAGATTGAAGTTAAAATGGAAGCAAATAATATAGGAATAAAAGTAGCAAAGCCCAAGGAAAAATGCAAGGATAATAATTGTCCGTTCCATGGTAGTTTAAGATGTAGGGGGAGAATCTTTACAGGAACGGTAATATCTGTTAAGATGCAGAAAACTGCAAGCGTTTGGTGGGAGCGCAGGAATTTTTTAAGAAAATATGAAAGATACGAGAAAAGGAAAAGCGGAGTAAAGGCACATAATCCGTCATGTATCAATGCACAGGAAGGCAATATTGTTAAGATTATGGAGTGCAGACCACTAAGCAAAACTAAGAGTTTTGTTATCATTGAGGTTTCAGGCAAAGAAAGAGGATTTAAAGAAAGAATGGAGGCTGAAGAAGAATCTAAAGTCAAAAGAGAAGCAAAAAAGATTGATGAACAAACTGATGAGGCTGAAGAAGAGGTGGCCAAATAAAAATGCAAGCACTGAAATCCAGGATAACGAAAGCTATTCCTATTGGGAGTCAAATAGAAACCTGTGATAACTCAGGAGCAAAAGTAATCAAGATATTTACCGTTATAGGGCGTAAAACTACTAAAGGAAGAGTTCCTGCAGCGGGTGTTGCTGACCTTGTTATGGCTTCTGTACGCAGAGGCAGGCCAGATATGAGAAAACAGGTTTTTTACGCAGTCATAGTAAGGCAAAAAAAAGAGTACAGAAGAGCAGATGGAACAAGAATAAAGTTTGAAGATAATAGCGCAGTTGTTTTAAAAGATGATAAGGGCAACCCAAAAGGGACTATATTCAAGGGGGCTATAGCCAAAGAGGTATGCGAGAGATGGGCGGGTATTGCAAAAATAGCAAGTATTGTTGTATAATTGTGCATGCCTGCACACTAGCGTATTGGGATACCTGCGGTATCCCGAGACTGAACATTCAAAGTGTCCAGTTTCGAGACGTCGCAGATGTCCCTACACGCTGTTTTACTGGCACGTAAAAAATGAAGACAAAATTTTCAGTTTCGTGGATAAAGAGCAAACAGCCAAGAAAACAAAGAAAGTATAGATATAATGCTCCACTTCATATAAAACAGAGATTTGTTAGGGCGCATCTTTCAAAAGAGCTGCATAAAAAATACAACAAGAGGAACTTGGGCCTGAAGAAAGGTGATGGTGTAAAGGTAATTAGGGGGCAATTTAAAAATAAAGTTGGTAAAATAGAAGAAGTTAGCCTAAAGAAAATCAAAGTTTATGTTACCGGCATCGAAATTGCCAAAAGAGACGGCACAAAAACCCGTTATCCTATACATCCTTCAAATCTAATTATAACAGAGGTCAATATGGATGATAAGATGAGGAATAGAATTTTAGGAAAGTGATAAAATGTCAAAACATCTAAAAAGGTATTTTGCTCCAAAAACCTGGAAAATAAAAAGAAAGGGAATATCGTTTGTTGCTAAGCCTAGTCCTGGGACCCATAAAACTAATAATTCCTTGCCACTAAATGTCATTATGAGGGATATTTTGGGTTATGCAAACAGCAACAGAGAAGTGAAGTTTATACTAGAAAAAAGTGAGGTTGAGATTGATGGAATCAGAAGAAAAGACCATAGATTTCCTGTTGGTCTATTTGATGTCCTGTCCTTAAAAAATGTAAATGAGCATTTCAGAATTGTTTTGGACAAAAAAGGGAAAATAGATCTCATAAAAATTGATGAGAAAGAAAAAGGAGTTAAGTTATGCAGGATAACAGGGAAGAGCCTTGCAAAAGGGAAAACACAATTAAATTTATATGACGGAAAAAATGTTCTTGTAAAAGAAAATAGCTATAAAAGGGGGGATGCTGTTTTGCTTACGTTAGGAAAAAAGAAAGGAGTAAAAGAAAAGGTAAGCTTGGACAAGGATGTTTTGATATACCTCACTGGCGGCAGACATATTGGCCAAATAGGAAAAGTTCAGGATATAATCAATAATAGGATTTTGTACAAGACAGAATCTGGAGACATTGTTGAAACGCTAAAGGAGGACGCATTTCCAATAGGCAAAGATAAGCCACTAATTACTTTAACAAACTAGGAACTGTTCAATTTCCTATTTTAAAGATTTAAACTTTATAAATAGCTAAGATGAATTCGATGAAGCAAATAAGCATAGAAAAGGTAACCTTAAACATTGGTGCCGGGAAAGACCAGACTAAATTAGAGAAGGGAATAAAGTTAATAAATCATATAACTGGTTATAACCCAATCAAGACTTTTACAAAAAAGAGGATACAGGAATGGGGCCTAAGACCTGGTTTACCTATAGGATGCAAGCTAACTTTACGGAAAGGTAAAGTTTTTGATTTGTTGAAAAGGCTATTAGAGGCAAAAGAGAATGAGCTTCAAGCAAGCAATTTAGATGATGAGGGGAACATATCCTTTGGTATAAGGGAGTATATTGATATCCCTGGGGTAAAATATGATCCAGATATAGGTATCATGGGTTTGCAGGTTTGTATCACTCTTAAAAGAAATGGATTTAGGATAAGGCATAGGGCCTTGAAAAGAAGAACCATTCCTAAAAAACACAGAATAAATAAAGAAGAATCTATTGATTTTATGAAGAAATCATTTAATCTGAAGGTGGGCGAGTAAAATGACATACAGCAACTATAGAAAGGAATTCAAGCAACTCAAAGATAAACCTGTAAAGTTTAAGAAATTCCTTAAGCACAATGCGCCGAAAAAAAGGAGTTGTGGAAGAGCCACTAAAAGGTGCAACAGGTGCGGGAGAATCAGAGGCACTATAAGCAGTTATGGATTGAATGTGTGCAGACAATGTTTTAGGGAAACAGCAACAAATCTGGGATTTAAAAAATACACTTGAGGTTAAAATGTCACTAAATGATCCATTAGCTAACGCATTATCGGCAATCTTGATAGATGAGAAAGCAGGAAAAAATGAAAGTACAGTCCGTCCATCTTCAAAAATAGTAAAGAAGGTACTTTCTGTCATGAAGACCAATAATTATGTTGGGGATTTTGAAGAAAAAAAAGATGGAAGAGGAGACATGATTAAATTAAATCTCTTAGGAAACATAAACAAATGTGGCGTAACAAAACCGAGATACATTGTAAAAAAGGATGAATTTGAAAAATTTGAAGAACAGTACCTTTTGGCAAGGGGGATGGGCATATTAATTGTATCAACCCCTTCAGGTATTGTAACACATAACGAAGCAAAGAAGAAGAATATTGGAGGAAAACTTCTAGCTTACTGCTATTAAAAATGAAAATCCCAAATATACTTGGAAACATAGTTTCCGGTACCACTACTGTGGTTATCAAATTTAGTTGGGATTTTCAATGTAAAAATTTGAGGAAATTTTAACAAATGGAAAACAAAAAAAGTAAAAACAAAGGGTTAATTATTGAAATTGAATTGCCCGATAAAGTAAGTGCGCAATTAGACCTGAAGGTATTAACTTTGAAGGGACTTAAGGGGGAAGTAAAAAGAGATTTCTCAGATAAGAATATTATGATAGAATATAAAGAGGGTGTTGTGATATTAAAAGCTTTGAAATTCAATAAAGTAAACAAGAAACTTATAAAATCGTATGCCGCACACATAAGAGAAATGATAAATGGGGGTTTAGGGGGGCATAAATATACCCTGAAGGTATGTTCCGGGCATTTTCCAATGAATGTCTCTGTAAATAATAGTGAACTTATTGTAAAAAATTTTCTTGGAGAAAAAGTTCCAAGAACACTTAAATTGAAACCTGGAGCAATGGTTAAGGTTGAAGGAGACCTTATTGTCGTAGAAAGCCCTAACAAAGAGACCGCAGGACAGGTAAGTGCTGATATAGAGCTGCTTACAAGAAGGACCGGATATGACTCAAGAATTTTTCAAGATGGTATTTGGATTGTTTCAAAAAATGGTAAGGAGTAAAATAGTGAAATGACTACAATAAAAGAACTGTTAGAACTCAGAAAACAGATTAAGAATAAAAAACCAAATTTTATTAGGCAGGATACCCATAAAAAGAAAAGATTAAGCAGAACATGGAGAAAGCCTAAGGGCCTGCATTCAAAGTTGAGATTAAAGCATAGAGGACGAGCTAAACCTATCTCGCAAGGCTACAGAAGCCCAAAAAAAGTGAAGCATCTTCATAAAAACGGACTGCAAGAATGCATCATCAGATCAATTAATGACTTAAGGGGGTTAGATAATAAAAAAAGCGGCCTTATCATTTCATCCGCTTTGGGCAATAAAAAAAAGATTATTATTTTAAAAAAAGCTAAAGAGCTGGGTTTAAATGTCTTGAATATCAAGGGCCCAGATGAATATATAAAAAATGTGGAAGATAAGATTAACTTAAGAAAGAAAATTAAGGAAGAGGAAAAAGCGAAGTTGAAAGAAACTAAGAAAGACGAAAAGGGGATTGATAAAGAAAATAAAAAAGAAAATGTGGCAGAAAAAGTAAGTAATGAGCAGGAAAAAGACATTGAAAAGAAGGAAAAAGATAAAACTTTAATCAAGAAGGAAAAATAAAATGCAATTAGAAATACAAAAAAGGCTTGCTGCACAAATTTTAAAATCTTCAAAGAATGATATTTGGTTAGATTCAAACAGATTAGACGAGATAAAAGAAGCTATAACAAAGGCAGATATAAAATCCTTAATAAAAGATAAGGCCATTAAGTGCAAGAAAATTGTAGGGATTTCAAGGTACAGAATAAGAAAAAGAAAAGAACAAAAAAGTAAGGGAAGGAGAAGTGGGGCTGGGTCCATAAAAGGTAGCAAGCATGCGAGGTTAAGTAAAAAAAAGGCATGGATTAATCGGATTAGGATACAAAGAGAGTTTTTGCAGAATTTGCGGGACAAAGGAGTTATTGACAAATCCTCTTACAGGCCGCTTTATATGAAAAGTAAGGGCGGTTTTTTCAGAAGTAAAAGGCATATCAAGATATTTATGGGGGAGCACGGAATTGGAAAATGAAAAATCTGCGGAGGATTTTAACAAATGAAAAATAGTGACATCTACACTGTACAATATAGGAGGAAAAAGGAAGGGGCAACAAATTATAGAAAAAGATTAAGTATATTGGCGTCTAATAAGCCTAGACTGGTTGTTAGAAAATCGTTAAAAAATATACAGGCTGCTATAGTGGAGTATGACAAAAAAGGTGATGTGATTAAAGTAGCTTCCCACTCCTCAAATTTAAAAAAATTCGGTTGGGTTTATGACACTGGAAATTTACCTGCAGCTTATTTAGTGGGATTTCTGGTTGGAAAGCGTGCGAGTGGAAAATTCGGTGATGTTGTTTTTGACTTGGGGCTTAATAAATCTGTTAGCGGTTCTAGAATTTATGCTGTGTTAGCCGGCGCTTTAGATGCCGGATTGGCAGTCCCGCATAGCAAGGGAATCTTGCCAAGCAAAGAAAGGATTATGGGAAAACACATAATGGACTATGGAACATTATTAAGAAAAAACGGAATATCCCTTAAGAGACAGTTTGGTTCTCATCTGAAGAATAATAACAATCCTTCTGATATTGTCAAAAAATTTGAAGAGGTAAAAAATAAGATTGATAAAAATACAGAGGTAAACAATCATGACTGAGGGTAAATCTAATGTGGATGGAGGAAAAAAACCAAAGGGAGACCGTACTAGGGCAGTAAGAGGCACTTTTGATAAAGAAAGCTGGAAACCAAAAACATCACTTGGCATGAAAGTAAAAACTGGGAAAATTGACGATATAGATTATATATTAGATAACAAGCTTAAAATTTTGGAACATGAGATTGTAGATATATTGATGCCTAACCTGACTACTGACCTTCTGCTTGTAGGACAATCAAAAGGAAAATTTGGCGGCGGTCAAAGAAGAGTTTTTAGGCAAACACAAAAGAAAACCCGGGAAGGTAATAAGCCTAAATTTGGGACTTTTGCTATAGTTGGAAATAGCGATGGTTATGTTGGTATCGGGTATGGGAAGAGTAAAGAGACTGTTCCGGCTAGAGAAAAAGCTACTAGGAATGCAAAGCAGAACATTATACAAGTTTTGAGGGGTTGTGGAAGTTGGCAATGCGGCTGCAAGCAACCTCATAGTGTGCCATTTGCTGTCGAAGGGAAATATGGCTCTGTAAAAATAAAACTTATACCTGCTCCTAGGGGTACTGGATTGTGTATTGAAGGAGAATGCGGCAAAATTCTTAAGATTGCTGGTATAACGGATGTGTGGAGCCACACATCTGGACAAACAAGAACAAAAACAAATTTGATTTATGCTTGTTTTGACGCTCTTAAAAAGCTTATGGAGATTAAATTACAGCAAGCAAATGATGAGAATTTGGGTGTTGTAGAAGGTCCTGTAAGTGTGCAATAAAATGGATGAAGAAACAAATAAAGAGAAGCTGGCTGTTGTAAGGATTAGAGGAACTACTGGAGTAGGTAGAGATATTGATAGGACCCTTAACCAGTTAAGGTTATATAAAAAAAATTATTGTGTTGTGGTTCCAAAAACTTCTGGTTATCTTGGGATGGTTAAAAAAATCAAAGATTATGTTACTTGGGGGGATATAGATGAAAAGATATTCAATGCTTTGGTAGAGAGAAGAGGGGAAGAGTATAATGGAAGTGTTTCTGATAAGAATGGAAAAATAAAATACAGTAAGTTTATGGGTGCTATGGATAAAAAAATTAAAAAAAAATTTAGGTTGAACAGCCCTAAAAAGGGTTATGGAAGAAAAGGGATAAAGGTTTCGTTTAATAATGGCGGAGCTTTGGGCTATAGGGGAGATAAGATTAAAGATTTGATTATGAGGATGATTTAAGTGACAATAAACAAAAGAAAGAAAGTTTCTAGGTACAGGGGCAGCATGACACATGGCGGCGGCTCCAAAAAAAAGCGCAGAGGGGCCGGCAACAGGGGAGGTAAAGGGATGGCCGGCAGCGGCAAGAGATCTGACAGCAAGAAGCCTTCTTTATGGAAAAATAAATATTTTGGAAAATATGGATTTGTTAGCAAGAACACAAAGAAAATCAATGCAATAAATATAAATTACCTGGAAGAAAATTTATTAACGCTGCCGCAAGGTGCTGTTGGAAAGGAAAATGGTTTTTTTTCTGTTGATTTAAAAAAGCTGGGTTTTAATAAATTGTTAAGTACTGGAAAAGCAACGAACAAATATAAAATAAAAGTCTCTTACGCTTCCAAGAAAGCAATTGAAAAGATAAGAAGTAATGGCGGAGAGGTTATTTTAGGGTGAAATTTTTATAATATCTGAAATTTACTAAAATGTCTATTTGGAACGCAATTTTAAACAATTTGCCGGAAGTTGAGGGTCCATCTCAGAAATTTCTGGCATTTAAAGAGAAATTGAAATGGACTTTAGTTGTTTTAATTATATTTTTTATTCTTGGCGTGATGCCTTTGTTTGGATTGGGACAAAATCAATTGGAGAGATTTCAATTTTTTTCTGTTATTTTGGGCGCAGAATTTGGTTCTATTATCAGTTTAGGTATTGGGCCAATAGTCACTGCATCGATTGTCTTACAATTGCTTAATGGCTCTGGAATCTTAAAACTTGATCTTACAAAACCAGAGGGAAAAAAGAAATTCCAGGGGCTGCAGAAATTAATGGCTATATTTTTCATAACGTTTGAATCAGCTATTTTTGTTTTGATGGGGGGATTATCACCAAGCACTGCATTCATTGGAACTCCGATTTATGTACAACTCCAGTTAATCCTTATTTTCCAGCTTTTTTTAGGTGGAATTATGATATTGTTTATGGATGAAGTTGTGAGTAAATGGGGCTTTGGGTCTGGAATAGGTTTGTTCATAGCTGCAGGAGTCAGCAAAGGTATTCTTGTGCAGGCATTTAACTGGCTTCCTGGTCCTGGTGCACAGCTTGTTGAAGGATTTGTTTACTCTTCTGGAGCTGTCCCGGCATTGTTCCAAAGTTTAGCTGCAGGACAGCCACAGACTGCGTTTATTAATTTTGCTATGTTATTTTTCACAGGTATAGTTTTTGTAATGGTAGTCTATGCACAGGCAATGAAAGTAGAGATACCTTTATCGTTTGGCATGGTTAGGGGGCATGGTGTTAGGTGGCCTTTATCTTTTTTTTATACGAGCGTTATACCCGTTATATTGGTTTCTGCGCTGATTGCAAATTTTCAGCTTTTGGGCAGCTTTCTTGATAATAAGGGTATTTCATTATTGGGAACTTTCAACAGCTTGGGACAACCAAGCAGCGGATTTGTTTTTTGGGTGCAGCCTATCAATTTGGTGAGGACAATTATCCAACAAAATACTATTTTTGTTGGTGCCACGCCATATCTACAGGCTCTTTTTTATGTATTATTTCTTATGGTTGGTGCTATGATATTCAGCATGTTCTGGGTGCAAACAGCTGGAATGGATGCTAGAAGCCAGGCAAAACAAATGATGTCATCAGGATTGCAGATTCCTGGGTTTAGGAGAGATGAAAGAGTGCTTGAAAGATTGCTTAGTAGATACATATGGCCCCTAACCATAATGGGGGGATTATCTGTTGGCTTTTTAGCTGGTTTTGCAGATATCACTGGAACTTTAAGCAGCGGTACTGGTATTTTATTAGCGGTTATGATTGTATATAAGCTTTATGAAGAAATTTCCAAACAACATATGATGGACATGAATCCAATGATGAGAAGATTTATGGGTGGAGGTTGAGATGAATTTTTATTTGAGCGAAGCGAAAATCCTTGATGTTTTGGTCCAGCTTTTGTTAAAAGATGGATGCGGCATGAATCCAATGATGAGAAGATTTATGGGTGGTGGATGATGGTTTTTGACAATCTTTTAAATCCGATATTCAATCCTTTGCTTAATTTGCCTACTCTTGTAGCTGTGATCCTGCTTTCTTTTTTGATTTCATTAATTATAACTGTAGTTTACAAGTACACAACAGACCAAAACTTGATGAAACAGCTAAAAGGGGAGATGAAAGAATTTCAGAAGGAAATCAAGGAATTAAAAAAAGAACCTGAAAAGGCTATGCAAGTCCAGAAAAAGACCATGCAGACGAATATGAAATATATGATGCTTTCTATGAAGAGCACATTATATTCAATCCTCCCAATAATATTAATTTTTGGCTGGATGAATGTAAATTTCGCTTATGACCCCATACTCCCTGGCCAGGACTTTACAACAACAGTTGTCTTTGAAGAAAATGCTGGTGGGACAATAGAACTAAGCGTCCCTAAGGGGATTACAATTAATGGAGATTCAAAAAAAGAGATCAAAGATAGTACTATTAAATGGATTTTAAATGCTGATGAAGGGGAATATCTTCTTGAATACCTCTTTGATGGAAAAAAATACAATAAAGAAGTTTTAATTACAGAAGAGAATAAGTATAAAGAACCTATAAAAATGATAAAAGGGGATGTTATAAGATCCATTGAAATTGACAATAAACCAAAAAAACTTCTTAATCTATTTGGATGGAAAGTTGGTTGGTTAGGAACTTACATAATGTTTTCAATACTTTTCAGTATTCTTATAAGGAAGATAATTAAGGTCTATTAGCAAATTCCTATCTTGTCTGCTTTTATAGAATTTTTTAGGCATAACTCTAAGGATCCATCAATTTTTACTTTTGGAATCAATTGTATATGCTGTATGGCTCCATATGTGCCAGAATCGTATTCTACTGAGTTATCTTTAATATCTAAAAGCTCTCCTTTTTTTATAGAGAAATCATCAAAATCTGACAGCTTTCTTTCGTTTTCCCCAGTGATCCATATCCCTAATCCATCTACATCTTTATTCCCAATATTATCAATAATGAAATTGATATGAGCATTATTCCCCTGCATAGAATAGCATACTTGGTTATCATCTATGTTTCGTATTTTTATATTGACTCCTGTGCATATGTTTCCTGGTGAGGATATATCAATATTTCTTCCCCAGTTCAGCACTACAGAGCCCAAAGCAACGGCAAAAGAAATTAGCAAAACCGTTGCTATTAATGGGCTTACACCTCTTTTATTAAAAACATTATTAGATTTTCTCATAGTGTCGGAATTTATTAGGTCATTAAATGTATTTAAAGATTTCTATACTCCTGGATGGGAAATTTTTTTATTACTCCTTCTCATCCCTAATAAGCAAATGGATATTCATTCCAAAAAATTGTGTCATTTGCTATAATGATAAGCTTTATAAACGCTTTTCATTTCCCATGAAAGATGCCAGAACCATATAAGAGATCAAGAAGTTTGAGAAGATTGCAGGTAAAAGTGCCTGGTGGAAGAACAGTTTTGCATTATAAAGAGAGGAAACCAAAGAGGGCAAAGTGCGGTAGCTGCGGTTCTTTACTTAAGGGTGTTCCTAGAGAAAGAAATTTAAAGATGCATAAGTTACCAAAGACAAAGAAAAGGTCAGAAAGACCTTATGGAGGTAATTTGTGCAGTAAATGTGTGAGGTCTTTAATCGTGGAAAAGGTAAGAGTACAATAAAAAATTAAAACTCAATAAAAAAAATAATAATTAAAAATAAGATAATGACAAAATAATCTCAAGAGGATATGGTGACATACCTTAATGTTGAGATTGGAGTAAAAAATGATTGAGATTGGAAGATTATGCGTAAAAACAGCTGGCAGAGATGCTGGCTTAAAGTGCATTATTGTTGATATTCTAGATGATAAATTCGTTTTAATTGATGGAGAGACAAGAAGAAGAAAATGTAATATTCTGCATTTAGAGCCATTAAAAGATGTAATTAAAATAAAAAAAAATGCTTCTCATGATGAGGTAAAAAAAGAATTTGAGAAATTGGATTTAAAGGCCAGGGAAACAAAAACAAAGCCAAAAACAGATAAACCAAGAAAAAAGAGAAAAACTCCTGAGCAATTAAGAGAGCAGAAAGAAGAAAAGAAAAAATTAAGGGATATGTTTAAGCTGAAGAAAAAAGAAGCAGAAGAACCAAAAGAGGAGAAAAAAGAATCTACTTTGGAAGAAAAAGCTGGTTTGGTGGAAGAGAAGAAAGATACTAAAAAAGAAAGAAATAAAAAGGAAAAACAGGGGGAAAAATCAATAAAGAAGAAAGAACCTAAGAAATAATTATTTTTTCATAATTCCATACAACTCTGTTAAATTCAACTCAAATGCTGTTACTGGCATTTCTAATTCCCAGTTTGTTATAACTAATGGATTTATCTCTCCAATATAAGCTATCTTTTTTCCGTTTACAATAACTCTGCCAACTCTGCCTTCAATAAAAGAATTATGCTCTATTTCAGTTATTTCATATTTTAATCCTAAACTTCTAAATAAATAATCCATGATCTGCCTTATTTCTGTATAATCTGTTTTTTCAGAGGCAATAGCTACTGCAAGCCTTTCGTTTTCTTCTATGTTTGTATCGAAGTTTTCGTTTTTTTTGAAAATTGCTCCTATTGTAAAGATTTTTTGAGGGTATTCATGATGCTTGTTGTTGCTTAGGATTTCCATCAAAGAAGGCAAAACCCATGATCTTAAGACATTATAATCAGAGGATATTGAGTTGGCTAGTTCTATTAATGGGGCATTTGTATTCATTCTTTTACATTGTAGTTCTTTATTGGTGAGGTTGTAAGTACTGGTTTCTATTAAGTCTAAACCCACAAGTAAATTAGAAATTTTGTTTTTGAATATCTCAAATTTATCCTCTTGCGCAATTGTTGCTACATGCGGGATCGATGCTTTAAAATTTTCATAACCATAGGCTATTGCAATGTCTTCTGCCAAATCTGCTTGGTGTATTATGTCTGCTCTATAAGCTGGAATAAGGACTTTTTTATTTCTATAGCTGTAACCCATCCTTTCAAATAATTTTTTGATTTCGTTTTCTTTTAAATTTAAGCCCAATAATTTATTGATATAATCAATATCCACTTTCATTTCTTCTGGTGTTAAATCAGGGGTGATGAATTTTTTATTTCCATAAATTAACTCCATAGAGCATACTTTACCATGCATTTCATGTAAGGCTGTTACAATCATGTTGAGGCATTTCTTCATTATGTTAAAATCAAAGCCAGAGCATTCTATAAAAACATCTTTAGTACGTTCATTTATTTTTCCGGTCTTATGAGAGTTTATTATTGGCGGTACTGAAAGAACTTCGTTATTTGCATCTCTAAAGACTGGAAATTTTTTCTTCCCTTCCAATAAATATCCATAATCTTTGCCAGCTGGATGCTGTTTTAATATTTGCAAAGCGTTTAATTTTCTTGGGAATTCCAATGGCTGGAAAATAATTTTTTCTGGTTCTTGCGCCATAAACTTTATCGGAGTTTTTATTTTTTCAAATGGATAAATTCCGATTGCAACCTTTTTCCTGTTTCTTCCGTAAGTTATATGCAGTTTTTCCTGTATATCTATGACTTCCTTGATTTTTTCATCATCAAAATGCATGTTTTTTACTATAGCGCAAGCGGTATACGGCCTTACATCTGCAACTGACTTATCAACTATCATTTTTTCGTTTGATTTTTCAACCTCATATTGCCTTAAACCTGTTTTTATGCCAATAAAAGAACTAAAAGCTCTGGCGAATCCCTGGACAGATAGCAAATCAGGTCTGTTAGGAAATATTTCTACAATAATCTCTTTTTCATTTACTTCCTCTAAGTCTGTTCCTAGCATGGAAATTCTGTCTTTTAGCTTCTCTATTGGTAGTTTCTTTCCAACTATTTTTTCAAAAACATGCTTGTTAATGTTTATTGTAGGCATTTTATCTCTTAAATTAAAGTGGGTCACACAAATATCTTAATGGTATTCCTTATTAAAGCAATTGTCACACATTCCATCATGCCAGTCTTTGTTGTGTGATGAGATTTTTCTTATCGCATTTTTTACAGTTAAAATTCATTTCTTCGTCATGTTTCATATGGAAAGTTCTCATCTTTTCCTTAATATCTTGAGGACCTAAAGTTTCAGCAAAATAACCTTCTTCCCAAAGTTCATTTTCTTCTGTTCCATCTTGTGCTCCCTCTTTCATCTTAATCTCCTAATATTTTTAATTCTTTTATTCACTTTATCAATATCAAAATATTCTGGATCATAATCTTCTCCCAGCCATTCTTCTATTCTTTCTTTATATTGTGGATGATTTTTATTCTTTCTTATTTCAATTAGTTCATTATAACCCCCAAACGCTTCCGCAATCTTCAGGAGGGCATGCTCTTTTACCATATAAACAGGTGGAATGAGATTTTGCTTCTTCTTTTTTTGATATTTTTTCAACAATAATGGAATGTTCCCAGTTATCTCCAAAATCATACCGATATTGAAATTTTTGATTTTCAGACTTTATTAATTTACTTATAGTGGTATTTATATTAAAATTATTCTCAGGCTTATTTTTATTTATATTACTAAGTATTTTATTGACTTTGTTAATATCTAAGGAAGCATGTCCTTTGCTCATATCTTGTTGCTCTAACATTTTCGCAAATTCAGGAGATTCTGTAAGCTTGTGTAAACTGCTTTCAGCAACATTATACCCTTCTTCTTCAGGAGTTATAGTAACATCTCCAATATGGAATTCATATAGATGATAATTCTCCCAACCCATTACTTCTTGGACAATATTGTGTAATTTTTCAAAACTAATATCATCCTGGATTAAAAATCGTCTCCATATTTCTGGTTTTATTTCCTCTAAATTTATTCTCAATTGTAATATTTTTGGCATTTTTATTTAATAAATGCTAGATATTAAATTTGTTTTTTAAATATTACTCTTTTGTATCGAATAAATTGTCCTGTAAAATGCGTTTTTGTTGGTTCTCACTTGATAGTTTTCTTTTGATATCAATCCTGATTGTGATAGAAGATAAAGATATTTATAAAGGGTGGTTTTTGCAACATATATTTTCATTTTATTAAGATATTTTATTATGTCTCTATTTTCACATTTTTTAATCTGCTTGATAGCATTGTATATATTACCAAAATTTACTCTTCCATGATAATGTTGAGAAAATAATGATTCTAAGTCGGAAAGAGATGTAATTTTTAATTCATTGAGAAAGAATTGCATTTTTCTGTATTTAATAGTATTTTTAAAGAAATAATTTTTCCATTTCCGTAATAAGTTTAGGTTTCTTCCAGAACTTGATTCTAAATTCCATGCATCTTTGTTTTTGTTGTAAGTTATCTTGCAGGGTATGCTGTCTTTTCTCAAAACATACTCTATATCATTCATTAAGGTTTTACTTCTTGTACAAAATGCAATATTTCCTGTTGTTTTTATGCAACCATCAAATGTAAAAATTCCTCTAACAAATGCTCTTTGAATATCAAAGTTGGAATTCTTAATTATCTGGGGCATTTTTACATTAGCGGCTTTCTTACCTGGTTTGAAGCTGAAAATATTTTCAAAATATCTACAAATGACTTTGTTTTTAATCCATATTGTCCAAGCGTTGTCTTCTTTAAAAAAAGTGAATCTTGGAGTAAATCCGAATATTCTCTTAAACTTATTAGACAATAAAATTAAAGAATCTTCATTTCCCTCTGTTATTTTTATGTAATAATCATGGTCGTACTTGTGGAAGTATCCATCTGCTACAAAAGCTCCAATTATTTCTGATAATTCTTCTGTTAGAAAATGAACTGCTTTTACTGGTTTTGATAAATTATTTGTAAAATATAAGATGTTTATAGATTTGTTTATTTTATTTTTTATTTTAGGTTCTAGATGGTTGCATATTTTTTCAATTAAAATAAGAGGTAAACTGGACTCTTTTGTTGAGTTTTTCAACCTTATTAAATGCTTTCCTATAGTACTTTTACCGCAATTTAATTCTTTGGATAGCTTTAGAGATATTTTTTCTTGGCTTTCTTTTTCTAAAGCCTTAAGATAAGATTCTTTTAATATTTGCGAATTAGATGAACACCATAACCAAGAATTTGGAGAATTTTCTATTGATATTAAATCAAAAAGATTAAATCTTCCTTCTTCTAAAGTTTTTTTGAAAAATTTGTTGTTTTTCATATTTATTGATCCTGTGAAATGATGTAAATGATTTTCTTATTTAAATACCTCACGGCCAAATGTCCAGTGCTTATTTACAATATAGAAAATAATAATTAAAGTATTGAACACTTGTTTAATGAAAAATAACAAAAACAATGAAAAAGAAAACTTTTACGCTATTTTAGCCAGATTTTTGATTCTCTTAATTGTTTTAAATCATTCTTGTAGATGTCTCTTACATCCTTAATGTTGTAATATTCCATTATAGTGCGCTCTAAACCCAATCCCCAGGCCAATACAGGTATATCCTGCCCAAGTAAAGGTACTACCACTTCAGGCCTAAAAATTCCACTGCCTCCCAATTCCACCCATCTTTTTCTTACTGGATGCCAAACATCTACTTCGGCGCTGGGAGAGGTATACGGGAACGATCCGGGCCTTATCCTAACATCAGGAAATCCCATCTTTGCAAAAAATTCCTTTAAGTAACCTTTAAGATGCATGAAGTTGGCATTAGGATCAACAACAATGCCTTCTACCTGTATGAATTCAAACAATGATTTCCAGGATAAAGTTTCATTACGGAAAACCTTGCCTACAGAAAAAAACTTTGCTGGCAAATTTTCTTTTTTTAGTTTTGCTATTGCTTGCGCTGAAAGAACTGTTGTATGGGTTCTTAACAAGTTTTCTTTTGCTATTTCGTCTGACCAGTTATACTGCCAGCCCTTGCTTCCTGTTGTAAACCCGTTTTCATGCGCTGCTTTTACTCTTTTTGCAAGTTCATTTGGCAATTTTCCATGTTTTGGGTCTTTAATGTAAAAAGTGTCCTGCATGTCTCTTGCCGGATGGTCTTGTGGAACAAATAAAGTATCTAGATCCCAAAAAGAAGTCTGTACGAAGCTGCCTGTCATTTCCTTAAAGCCCATATCAAGCCATATTCTTTTTATGTATTGGATTGCCTGGTTAACAAAGTGAGTTCTCCCACCAGAAATATTTGGGACATTAATTTTTACATCGTAGCTTCTCAGTTTCTTGTTTCTCCATGCTTTTGATTTTATTGCTTCTGGTGTAAGCCTGTCAATGATCCCTGTATCATCTATTTTTTTAGAGATTAATTTTTTGCCCACTTCTGTCAGTTCAGCATTTATTATTTTCAATATGTTTAGTTTTATTATTCTGTTTCTGCTCTTTAAATTCTCAAATGCTAATTTGTCCAGATTTTTCAGTTCTGATGTGCTTATTGGAAAATTCTTTTTTAAGAATTCTTCTTCTGGAAACCTTTTTTTTAGAATATCCCTGCCGATATCTGTAATAGACACAATAATTCCTTTTTCCTTTCTTATTTCTATTGCAGATTTGGATCTTAAAATCCCAAGGCTTATTCCTAATTCCTGCTTGCTTAGATTGGATCTCTTTTCTATTGCATCTAAAGAACATGGCCCTTTGGCCACTTCTCCAAGAAATGTTTTTTCTGGAAGCCCATTGTTTTTGTATTTTATTCCATTTTCATCCAGGCTAACTGTTTCTTTTAGGGTTTTGTTTATTATTATAATTTTTTTATTCTGCAGCCATTGTAGTGCTCTCATAACCTCAACTTTCTGCAGTCCTGTTTTCTTTGCTATCTCTTCAAAAGAACCTGTCTCTTTTAAAGTAGGCAATACTTTCCTTTCAAAAGGATGCAATCCAGATATTATTTTTTCTATATCCATACTTACTTTGGAATTGCCAGCCTATTTTAAGTTTTTGGTATTATTGAGAAAAAATATAAATTTTTGTAAATGCTAAAATATTCTAAGATGGTATGAAAAGAGATGTTATTATGCAAGAAAATATATAATCTTTTATGGCAATATGTTATCTTATATCATATAATAATTCATCATCTGGTGCTGAAAAGGGGTCATATAATGAAAAACATCACTACCCAGGATGTCTTAAAAAGCATCAAAAGTTCTATCTATATTTCTTTTACCCTTTTCGATATAAGTCTCAAATACATGTTGGAATGCTCTCCATGAAGGCCATTGTCTTTCTTCGGCAGTTGTATGAATGGCATCATTAAATTCCTCTGCAAACCTCTCTAATTCTTCTACATCTCCATTTAGTTCGTCAGCAACCTTGCCAGCTAGGTTTATTACACTTACCTTATATTCTTTTGATATTCCTCTAAGCAATTCAGCATGTTCCAAATCTATTCCATTCGCATGAAGGGTCTTTATGACTTGTGTATTAGTTCCTTGGTCTGACATTACTATACCTGCATCAACTACCTCACTTCCACTAAGCCCTTGTTCCTTTAATCCTTCAACCACTCTTAAACTCAGACCCGTCTCGATTACAAGCAATTCATTGGGAATCACATCATATCTTTCTGTTTGGGCTATATGAAATGGGACTGCGAGTTGACCTATCTCAACTTTCTGTATCGCAGTTTGTGTACTTATTGGAACATGTCTGGGCACTGATTCTGGTAACTTGTTTAATGCATTTTCTATTTTCATGTATTCTTTTTCTGTTAATTTTCTTTTTTTTATTTTTTCTTTTATTTCAGGATTAAATACTCCTGAATAGACTATATCTGAATTCAATCCGGAATTATCAATATCTCTGTCTCTTAAAGTTAGCCTTGAAAAGTTGGTTAGAAGTTCCTCTATCTGAGGCTCTTTCCAACGGTCTGGTGGTGCAATATTGGTGTAATCTCTTCCTTTAATATTCGGCATAAAAATTGATCTTAGGTTTGGATGATATGTTGTTATTTGGTAGTCTAAGGTCTTTACTAAATCTCGTAGTTCTTGTCCAGAATATGAACCAGATAATATATTTCTTGTTAGTCTGTAAAGTTTTGATATGCCCACCTTATCAGATTTTTGTGTTTGGGTAGTATTTTGAACTTCTTTGGTTTCTGATTCAATTTCAGGAAAAACTTGTCCCCAGTATAACTTTCCTGTAAGGCTCCTATCCCTCATATTCTGTTTAAGGGAATTGTCATTAGTTCTGGAATATACGGGGTCATCATTAAAGTTTACTGTACCCTTTGCAGTTCCAAATGATTCATCATTTTCATATACATTTGCATTTAAACGTCTTAATTGCGTATCAGAAAGATTCATTAAATTTCGAAATTTATTAGAATACATAGCAATTTTTTCTAACTTTGAATCGTGTTGTTGATTAACTTCATCAATCTTTTCTTGGATTTCCTGAGGGGGTTTTCCAAGAAGACTATCATAATTATTTTGTAAATCTTTAAATGGCTCTAGTGCCTTAGCTCTTGAGTCTTCTACTCTTTGTTTTAAGTTATCAACTTGCATTGAATATTCCATGTTATTTAGCCTCAGTTTAAATTCATAGTTTTTATCATATTATCACTATGTTAGTATCGACTAGTATTTAAACCTTTCTATTTTAGTCACTCTTTAATGGTAATAATTAGTTCTTATTTTGGTTTTATTTTGAGAACTTCTGCATAAAGAGCTAAATGAGGTTTACCCTTTTGTTGTGTAAGGTATGTTCCTGTAACAACCCACATGCCCTCTTCTAAATAGGGCTGTAGTTTTCTTCCCAAGGCGTGATATAATCGTTTTTCCCTGGGATCGTATTGGGCAACCATATCTACAATTAATTCAACTGATTGGGATTGAGAATTTGTTTGAACCATTTGAGATGGTAAATTTTCCAATGATATTCCACCAGCAAACTTTCCATAATCACCTCTTTGGTACCCCTCCCTTATACCAGATTTCCGAAGAATATAATTTTCATCTATAGCGAATAGAATTTGTGTTTTTGATTTTGTTTCTAATAAATAAGTAAAGTCTTGCATATCTGGAAGATATACCTTGCCTTCTGTTGTTGGGTGATATCCTAATGCTAGATGCCTAAACATACTCAATGATTCGGTTGTATCTTCCAATGCTATTTCCAATGGTTTAACTCGATTCCCAGATTCTTTAAGTCTTTCTTCAAGTGCTTTTGCTCTTTCGCCAGATTCCTTAACCCTATTCTGATAATGTCGTAGTCTATCAGTTACTGATGTAGGTTGTCTACTTTTGTTATCTAAATATTTTCTGGCTTCTGACATAAATAAGCCAGGATTATCAGTCATTCTATCTATACTGTTGTTTACATCATGCAATGCTTGGTCATCAATACCTGAATCAAGATAAATAGCACTATAGAACCTTCTTAGTTCGCGCAATACCATCTTTACTCTACTCTCAGGAATTTGCATAAAAGCCCTGATTTCTCTTTCATCCAGATTTAATTTGTCAAATAGACTTTCCGCCATTTAAAAACCCCTTACTTACAAATAAGATTTGCGTCGTTTATAGACTACACCCACACCCAAAAAATAGTCTATATGCAGAACTCGTTTATAAACTTTTCTATTTTTACTACTTATGAGAGGTTATTTATTATTTTCTCTTTAACTCTTTCTGCAGCTTATCCCAATCATCAAGAAATTGCTTTATTCCTTTGTCAGTTAATTTGTGATTGAACATCTCTTGAAATACTTTGTAAGGCATTGTAGCTATATCTGCTCCCATCATGGCTACTTCTTTAACATGCTCTGTGGAACGGATACTTGCTGCAAGAATCTGAGAGGTAAACCCATAATTGTCATAAACTTGCCTTATTTCTCTAACCAATTCTGTGCCTTTTTCTCCTATGTCGTCCAATCTTCCAAGAAACGGGCTTACAAGATAGGTTCCTGCTTTTGCTGCAAGTAAAGCCTGATTTGCTGAGAAAACTAAAGTGGTGTTGACTTTTATTCCTGATTTTGTCAATGCCCTGCAGGCTTTCATGCCTTCCGGAGTCATTGTAACTTTTATGACGATGTTTTTATGTATTTTTGCAAATTCTTTCCCTTCTTTTACCATTCCTTTTGCTTCTAGGCTTATTGTCTCTGCACTTACTGGTCCGTTAACTATTTTTGTTATTTCTTTTAGTGTCTGGACATAATCACGGCCTTCTTTCATTATTAATGTGGGATTAGTTGTTACGCCATCTAATTTTATCCCCTCATTGGCCTGTTGGATCTCACTAATGGAAGCAGTATCAAGAAAAATCTTCATTTTAGTATCTCCAATATTTCATTATTATTTATTTTATATTTTATTTTAATTGTTTTTAATATTATTGTTTTTTTATTTTTTCTTTTTAATAGCTCTTTTTACTTTCTCAGCAATATGCTTTGCGCTTAAACCATATTTATCATATAATTCATCATATTTTCCTGATTCTCCGTATCTGTCTTCCATGCCAATTCTTTTTATTATGCATGGATAATTTTCTGACAGAACTTCTGCTACTGCGCTTCCTAATCCTCCTATAATATTATGGTCTTCTGCTGTTATTACGCAATTGGTCTTTTTTGCTAAATCGATTATTAACTTTTTGTCAATAGGTTTTATTGTATGTATATTTACAACACAGATATCTATTCTATCTTTCTTTAATAAATCATAGGCTTTTAGGGATTCGTGGACCATTGTTCCTGTTGCAAAAATTACTGCATCTTTTCCTTTTTTTAGTATTTCTCCTTTTCCAATTTCAAATTTATAATTATCCTCATGTATAATTGGTAATGGGTTCCTTAGTAATCTCATGTAACTTGCTCCATTATAATCTGCAAGCACGTGGACTGCCTTTTTTGTTTCTATGTAATCGCATGGTTGTATAACAACCATGTGCGGTAAAGTCCTGTAAATTGAAATATCTTCTATGGATTGTGCGCTTTTTCCGTCTTCTCCTGTAAAAATTCCTGCATGGCTTCCTGCTATCTTAACATTAAAATTATTTCTGGATACTATATTTCTTACAAATTCAAATGCCCTTTCGCTGAAAACTGCAAAAGTGCTTGCAAAAGGTATTTTTCCAGAGACTGAAAGTCCAGCTGCAATGCCAATCATGTCCTGCTCTGCAATTCCTGCAGTAATATATCTATCAGGGAATTGTTTTCCAAAACTTTCTGCTTTAGTACTATCTCCTAAATCTGCATCTACAACAACCACATTGGGATTTTTTCCCCCTATCTCTACTAATGCATCCCCGTAACCTTCTCTTGTTGCTTTTGGTTCCATTTTAATTTGTTTTCTAAATTTGATGTGAAATTCTCGTTTCACTCGGGTGTCATCTGGTTCGGCTTTTCTGTTATAACTAATGGCTGACATTCCCCGTAAGGGACATCCCCCTTGTCAGCTTAATGTTTAACATTAATAGCCTCACAAATTGATGACACCTTCAATTTCACATCAAATTTTATTTACTTTAGCTTTTCATCAATTTTTCTTAATTCTTCCATTGCCTGCTTGAATTGCTCATCGTTAGGAGCTTTTCCATGAAACTTATGATTCAATTCCATAAAAGAAACTCCTTTTCCCTTTATTGTGTTTGCCACAATCATTACGGGTTTTTCTTTTACATTGTCGGCTTTGTCTAATGTGTTGACAATCTCTTCCATATTATGTCCATCAATATCAAAAACATGAAAGCCAAAAGCTTTCCATTTGTCTGGTGCAGGATCTATGTTCATAACGTTTTTTGTTTTTCCAGTTTCCTGTACCTGGTTTTTGTCAAGAATAACAACTAAATTGTCCAGTTTATGGTGTGCAGCTGCCATTGCAGCTTCCCAGACAGCACCTTCCTGGCTTTCTCCATCTCCAATCAAAACATAAATTTTGTATTCTTTATTATCAAGTTTTCCTGCTAATGCAAGACCATTTGCAAAACAAACTCCTTGTCCTAATGAACCTCCTGCGAAATCCACTCCCGAGACTTTAAGTTCTGGGTGCCCTTGTAGGCGGCTGTTTATTTTCCTAAATGTTTCTAATTCTTTTTTTGGAAAAAATCCCTTCATTGCTAATGCCGCATAATAAGCAGGAGATGCATGGCCTTTGCTCAAAACAAATCTATCTCTGTCTTCCCAGTGTGGTTTTTTTGAATCTATCCTTAATTTGTAGAAATATAACGCTGCTAATATATCTGCTTCTGATAAGGAGCCTCCAGGGTGGCCTGATTGAACTCTATGAATCATTATTAGAGACTCCTTTCTTATTTCGTTTGCTATTTTCTTTAATTCCGAGACACGCGAAAATCGAAGATTTTCGGTGTCCTGAAAATCTTTGATTTTCATGATTCTATTTTTACTCATTTTAATGATATTATGAGTAAGAAGTATTTATTTTATAAGTCTTTTGTTTAATAAAATAAAAAATAATATAAGAAATATGTTTAATGTTTCCTTAAAATTTCATTTGCTGGTTTCATAGTCTTCCATGCTGTATCAAATAGGTTCTCTAGTGCACTCGAAAAGAAAGGAGTGTTGACCCATATGCCTACATCATAAGTTGGATGTACAGAGTTATCATCCATTATCATAAAGATGATTTCCTTACCATCAACAAGTACAAATCTTGCTTTACTGTCGATGTTTCTTACTTCAGCTACTCCAGATACATCTTTTACTGCAGCTAATGTTTCTTTTGTCAATGGTGCTGCAATCCTTATTTTTACACCGCGTTTCTTTAGCTTTTCAAATGTTGGCTTAAATCCTTCTATCTTTCTCATTAAGCCTTGGCTTGTAGTCATTATTGAAACAGACTCTTCTGCATTCCTTATTGTAAGTTCGAGATGGTTGTATAAGTTATGTCTTCCTTTTAATGAGCCTGACAAATCAGCTGGCTCTACTAACTCAACTCCTTGTGTATGCAGTGTATTCAATTCACCTATCACTTCTGTCTTCTTGAGGTCCTCAAGTTTTGTTATTTGCTCTTTTGCGTAGTCATTCACGTTTTTCTTGACTCTTTCCAAAACCTCTTTAGGAGGAACAGCAAGGTATTTTATTGGCTTGCCTAGTTTCATAACAACAAACCCTTTTTTTTCTAAGCTTTCTAATACATCATAACTTCTAGAACGTGGAACGTTAGCTATATCAGAAAGCTCTCCTGCGGTGGAAACTCCACGGCTTAATAGAGCTGTCCATATTTTTACTTCATACAAATTTAAAGAAAAATATCTTCTTAACTTACTTAAAAATTCTTCTTTTACTATCATTGAAACCTACCCCCCTTTTTTTATTAAAAGGGGACAAATGAACTGATACTACTATTAATATGTTACGGTTTTTTACCCCATTGCAGTACTTTCATTGGTAACAAGGGGCAATATATTTTAACTATGTAGTTAATACATCTTAGATAGAACTTATATATAAAGTTTTTGAAAGTTTTTTATTTTATTTTTTGTTTTGTGAGTTTTTTGACTATATTTGGGTCAGCTAAAGTTGCTATATTGCCATATTCTTTTGTTCCTTCTGCAATTGCTTTCAGAATTCTCCTCATGATCTTACCAGATCTTGTTTTTGGCAGGTCATCTGCAAACTGTATTTTTTCTGGCCTTGCTATTGCACCTATATGCTTAGCTACATGTTTTCTTAGTTCTAATTTTAATGCTTCACTTCTTTTATTTCCTTTCTTTAAGATAATAAATGCGTAGATTGCATTGCCTTTTACTTCATGGGGGTATGCGACAACAGCTGCTTCTGCAACTGCCTTGTGGCTTACTAATGAGCTTTCTACCTCTGCACTTCCAATCCTGTGGCCCGCGACTTTTATTACATCGTCAGTCCTGCCCATAATCCAAAAATATCCATCTTCATCTATTTTTGCATTATCTCCAGTTAGGTAAACTCCGAATTTCTCAAAGTATTTTTCCTTGTATTTTTTTGGGTTGCCCCATACGGTTCTTAGCATGCCTGGCCATGGTTTTTTTATTACCAAATAACCTCCTTGGTTAACTTTTGCTTTGCTTCTGTTTTCTTTTAAAATACCAGCATCTATTCCAAAAAAGGGTTTTGTTGCAGAGCCTGGCTTTAATGGGGTTGCTCCTGGCAGAGGCGAAATTAAAATTCCTCCGGTTTCTGTCTGCCACCATGTGTCTACTATAGGGCATTTTTTCTTTCCAATAACCTTATGGTACCATAACCATGCTTCTGGATTTATTGGCTCGCCTACAGAGCCCAATATCCTTAAACTTTTTAGGCTGCAGGAGTCTGGCCATTTATCACCGTATTTCATCAATGCCCTGACAGCAGTAGGAGCTGTATAGAAAATTGTTACTTTATATTTATCAACTATTTCCCAAAACCGGTTAGGCTTTGGGTACATTGGAGAACCTTCATACATAAGAGTTGTTGTACCGTTTGCTAATGGACCATAAACAATATAACTGTGTCCGGTAATCCATCCAATGTCTGCTGTGCAGAAATAGATATCATTTTCTTTTATGTCAAAAATCCATTTGAAAGTTTGGTAGGCATAAAGCAAGTAGCCTGCCTGTGTATGCAAGATTCCTTTTGGCTTTCCTGTTGTGCCGCTTGTATGGAGTATGAACAATGGGTCTTCCGATTCCATGCTTTCTGGCTTGCAGAAATCCTTTATATCTTTTTTATTGATTAGTTCATGATACCAGTAATCTCTTCTATGTTTCATCTTAATTTTTTTATTGGTCCTTTTGACAACAATAACTTTTTTTATGGTTGGGCATTCTTTAACTGCATTATCTGCATTATCTTTTAATGGATAGACTTTTCCGTTTCTGAAGCTGCCGTCTGCTGTTATTAACAGCTCTGCCTTGGAATCCTGTATGCGGTCCTTTAATGCGTCAGAACTATAACCTCCAAACACAACTGAATGTATGGCTCCTATTCTTGCGCATGCCAGCATTGCTATTGGAAGTTCTGGAATCATAGGAAGGTATATTTCAATAACATGGCCTTTCTTAATACCTGTTTTTTTCAGAACATTAGAAAATTTGCAGACTTCTTTCAATAGTTGCTTATAAGTATAAGTTTTGTTTTTTCCGGATTCTGGCTCCCAGATTAGTGCAACTTTATCTTTATTATTTTTGATGTTTCTGTCCAGGCAATTGTAAGACACGTTTAATCTGCCATGTTCAAACCATTTGAAAAAACCATTGTTGTTTCTAAGAACTTTCTTCCATTTCTTGAACCAGTCTAATTGCAATGCTTTTTCTGCCCAGAACTTTTCCGGATTCTTTATTGATTGCTTGTAGATTCTTTCATACTCTTTCATGCTTTTTATATGGGCATTTTTGCTGAAATTCTTTGAAGGTTTAAATACGCGGTTTTCTTTTAGAATTGAGGTTATGTAATTTTCTGGCATGTTATTTTTACCTCTTTTTATACTAGATATAAATTTTTCGTCAATAATTTATTTTGTACCTCAAAATAGCAGCTATACCCCCTAAGCCATCTAATCTTTTACCTGCTTCGTGCTCTGAACTTATTATCACTATATCGCTTTTTGTGCTGTCAACTGTTTTCATTATATTTTCAATGTTTTCATATTTATCTTCCATTCTTTTTTGCTGTATAAAGTTGTTTGTTATCAGCAAAGTTTTTACAGCTCCTGCTATTGCAGCATTTTTTGTTTCTTTTAAGCCATAAGATGCTAAATTGCTTTTTGATATCTCTGCAAAAAGCTCTTCAACATGCTTGTATTCTTTTGATATACGGTCCTGCTTTAACGCGTTCTCTGTTTCGGGCCTTTTTATAACCTCATTAATTGCATTTTCTCCAACAGAAGAGCATGTTGCAAGTATAATTTTGCTTTTCAGATCTTCATCTTCAATTTCTTTCATCAGTTCCTCTTTCCAAAAAGCAGGGCTTGCAATAATTATTTTACTTAAATTGTACCTTTCATTATATTCTATAAGTTGTTTTAGAATTTCTTTGTAGAAATTCGTTTCTTTTTGCTTTATATCTGCTTTTTTTGCTACTGTTCCTTTAATGCTTGTAAGCAGCTGGTAGCCATATTTTTTCATTAGTGCAAAATAAGCCTCTTCACGGTCATGGACGCAAATCAGTATCTTAGCTGATGTTTCCTTGCTGGCTTCTTTTATCCTGTCAATCTGAAATTTAAGCCATTTTTGCTTTATTATTGCAATGATAGAATTTTCTTCGATGTTGAAAGTATGATGTGAGCCTAAAGGGATATCTTCGGGGCCTTCTTTTACTAAACCAGAAAGCCTTAATATGTTTGAAGTCTTGCTAAATTCGACTTTCTCTACCTGCATAAGAAGAAAAACTGGTTTTTTTACTGTCTTTTGCTTTCTTTGTGTTTCTTCTCCTATCTTTATTTTTCTAAAAGTTTTTCCTTTTATAACGTCGTTTTTCTCTATTATCTGGTTTAAGTACCACAAATCATCAAGGTTTTCAACTTTTACCTTGACTATTCCTTTTTTAAAGTCGGAATGTATGAGTTTCATTTTGTTGAATATTTATTATAGATTTTCGATACATTTAAACAATGAAAATCAAAAATTTTCAAGCATAAATGTCCGATAATGCTTTAGCATTATCGATACATTTAAATATTATGCTATTCATTTTTTACACAAAAGTAGATATAAATATAAAAGGTGATAATTTTTGAGAAAAGCTCAAGGCGGTGTTAATGCAGCAATATTAGTAGCTGTTATTGCCGGCCTAATTATGTTATATATACTATTTCTTCCAGAATCTGAGAGAGAAGCATTGCTTGAGAATGAGGATGCAAAAACAACTACTAGTAAGAGCGGCAGTGATAAAGATGATGACATATTATTAAGAGAATTCCCAGGAAGGCTTGACACTATTGATGGCGCAATAGACAAAGCAATCCCAAACATATTCCTATTTGAAAAAACAGACGCAAAAGAGCTTGAAAGAATAAACCCCTTTATTGTAAGGAATGGATGGTTTGATGAAAAAGGCAGAACCGTTAGCTTCAATATAGACGATTTAGAAAACACAGATAATGTTATATTATCTTTTAAGGCTACTGACCATGATGGTGTTTTAACAATTAAGCTGAATAATGAAGTTGTCTATGTGAAGGATATTGCAACAGAAACTGTTGCTCCAATAAGATTGGGTAGAAATTTGCTTAGGAATGAAAATACTTTTGAATTTAGCGTTTCTTCTGTTGGGTTTAGATTCTGGAAAACAAATGAATATAGTTTTGAAGATATGAAAGTAATAGGAGATATAACTGACAGGAGCAAACAAGAAAGCAGGAATGTGTTTACTTTGACTGATACTGAGTTGTTTAATATTGAGAAGGCTAATTTAAGGTTTGTTCCGTATTGTAAAAATGTGGCTAGTGTTGGTGTTTTGGATGTTTTGATAAACAACAGAGAAGTGTTTTCAGCTGTTCCTGTTTGTGAAGATCCTTATAAGCAGGCCATTCCTTTGGGAGTTTTGAATGATGGGGAGAATAGGATAATTTTCAGAACCAATAAAGGAAGCTATAGTGTTGAACAGATTAAGCTAGAATTCCAGGAAAAAGATGTTGAAACAAAAAGATACTTTTTCGAGGTAAACCAGAGCATAATAGATGATATTGAAGATGATGAGATTGATGTTGTATTGACAATCGAATTTGCTGATGACGAGAGAACTAATAGGGCTGATTTGAAGATCAATGACAGAACAAGGTCAATAGAGGAAGAAGAAAAGTTTTTTACATTGACTCTTAATGATGAGGAAGATCCTGATTTGATAGAAGAGGGTAATAATTTAATTGAAATAATTCCAATCAGAAGGCTTGATATTATTGAGATTAGAGTAGAAGTAAAAGAAAGAGATTAGTAAGAGGTGGTTTGGGAAGAATTCTGTAGATTTTGTTAAATAGGTAAACGAAGATGGGAATAATAAGTAACATAAAAGAAAGAATCAAGGAGAAAATAAGTAACATAAAAGAAAGAATCAAGGAGAAAAGAGAGCGTAGGAGAATAGAGAAGCGTGCTGAGAGAGATCGAAAAGCTAGAGAAAAAATCCGTGAGAAAATAGAGCGAAGGTCCAGAGATAGATTGAATGCTCCACAAAACAGAGGTGGTGGAAGATTTGGTGCGAGGAGAGTTATGAGGGCAGGATCGGGTCTTATGGGTGGTGTTGCTGCTAGAACAGTTCCAGGCGCAGGTGTAGACACTGGAGATATATTTTTAATTCTTGCCATACTTATCTTTTTCTTAGATTTAAGCGGGAATTTTGGCGGGAGATATTCTGGATTTGACATAATTGATTTCTCTAATTCTCCGGCTATTGGCTTAAATATCCTAATGTCTGGTGTTTTTGCATCTTTTATTGCCATCTTTATTATTAGAAAACTGATCAGCAGAGAATGGGAATCAATAACTTCTGAGATTTTAAGTTTTGGTCTTTTTGCTTTTGTAATCACTGGTTTCTTAATTCTTAATTATTGGATTGCCAGTCCAAAAGCAAGCATCCATTTTGTTTATTGGATACTTTTTGGGCTTACCTTTATAAAATCTAATGAGGACGATACTGGCTTTTATATGTGGACTTCTATATTCCTTCTTGTTGATTTTTTTGGTTATAGACTACTTGAAAATCTTGTCATGTTTAGATATCTTTCATTTCTTGTAGTGATTACTGCGTTTTATGTTTATGACAAAAGCAAGAGTACATTAGCTGTTATTGTTCTTGTTATTGTCACTATCTTTACTTTGGGGTTTGCATATGCGGATGCAGTTGAGCAGGGAGCTGAAGGTTTTCCGATTATAGCAAATACTGAGGGACCAAATTTAGAGCAAACAAAAGACGCTGCGATTGAAGGTGGGAGAAATATCTATAACTCATGGCAGCGAACTTTAAGCAGACAGATAGAATTCGCAATCACTGGCAAGGTTGAGGAAAACCAGTATGAGCCTTTAGGGGTTTATTTGGAAAGAGTGCAGTCAGCAGAACCAAGATACTATGAAGGTGAACCGGTGGTTGTTTGGGGGACTGTAATTGCAAGAACTTTAAATGATCCCATCAATATTACAGTTGGTTGCTATATAAAAGAAGGGAATAAAAAGGAAAATGCGTCAAAAGTTGATCCTGGGGAAAAATTTGAGGTATTTACTTTAGAAGAACTGGATTTTGCTTGTACTTTTAATGGTTTAGATGCTGGTTCTGGAACAATAACTACTTTCGCGGATTTTAATTTTGAAACTTTGGCTTATTTAAAAGTTTATTTTATTGATGATAATAGGAAAAGGGCGATGGTAAGGGAAGATTTAGATGTTCTTGAAGAGTTTGACATTACAGATGATAAACCTGTCTCTATTTTTACTAACGGCCCTATTGAAATAGGGGTGGAAACAACAACATCTTTGATTGGGGTAAGAAATAATTATAACGACTACCCTACTCCTACGTTAAGCATTTCATTAAAAAACAGAGGTGGCTGGCAGGGAGAAATAAGAAATTTAAACGAGTTGGTTTTATTTTTACCAGATGGAGCGAAATTAAAGACTGGAAGCGGCTGTGAATTTGAAGATTATTTTCTTGAGGACTGTATAGCTTCCTGTGATGACGATTCTGACAAGTGTAAAGAAACGTGCGAATCCTTATTTGAAGGTCGAGGTAAAGACTATAGCGGGCATTCTCTTGTTTTGAGTGATCCTAGGGTAAAGGATGATTTAAAGGACTTTGAAAGATTTAAATTTTTCCGCTGTAAATTTGATCCCAGCAAGGTTTTGGAAAACACTCCAATTACAACAAAATTCTTTAGGGTAAAAGCAAAATATGATTATACTGTCGAAGAGCCAGTAACAGTGATTATAGGAGATATTCTAGATGATGGAAATAGAATATCTCCTCCGACAAATCTAAAACTTTCACCGCAACTTGGACAGAACAGTAGATTAGTATTAAACTGGGACTTGTCTAAAGATGATGGTAGTGGAGAAAAAGATATTATTGGTTATAATGTGTATAGGAAGAAAGTAGATGGGGAGTATGAATTGATAACTGATGATGGTCTTCTACCCAACGGCCAAGACAATTTTCAGGTTTATGATATAGGCCCGCCACTAGACTACTGCTATCAGGTTGAAGCTGTAGATAAAGATAGGAATACAGTAAAATCAGAGGAGGAATGTTTTTCAGGTGGTTAGTATTAATAAAAAATTAATTTTAATAATTTTGGTATTATCTTTACTAGTTCTTGCTGGGTGCAGAGGTCTGTCTAGGGATAGGCCAATCACAGATGCTGATGTAAGAAAAGGGAGAGAAGGGCTTGTTATGGATTTTATAGAAAATGCTCCTCCTGAATCTGTTTTTGAAGGAAGCAAAGAAACCTCTAGTGTTTTTCCAATAGCTGTTGAGCTACAGAATAAAGGAGCTTCTGATATAGAAAAGGGTTTATTGGTCTTTGGATTTGAAAAAACGTATGTTGATGTAGTTAGTGGGGATGATGAAAGGCAAGAATTTAATATTAAGGGTAAATCTGTATTTAATCCTAATGGGGATGAAGGGTTTATAACAATAAATGCACAGGCAAAAAAAATTGGTGGGCAAAGCGAAACTCATCCTTCAACTATTTTAGCGACTGCTTGTTACCTATACAAAACTGTCTTTGGGAGTTCTGCTTGTATTGATACAGACATTTATGGCATAAGAAGAGGGGAAAAGGTCTGTGATATTGAAGATTTGACATTTGGCGGTGGTCAGGGAGCTCCTGTTGTCATAACAAAAATTGAAACAAGAATGCTGCCTGATGTGGACGAAAATAGGGTAAAACCCCATTTTATAATCCAGATGAGGAATATGGGGAAGGGTGAGGTTATAAGTCCAGAAAAAGATGAAGAAAACCCTGATAGGTATATATATGAAAATGCCTGCACTAGTAAATCATTGGATTATAAAGATTTTAATACATTAATTATTAAGGCGTCTCTATCAGGTACAAACTTAAATTGTAAGGTAAGTGAAGAGGACTCGGAATCTGCAATAATAAGGCTTAGGGATAAGGAAGATTTGGTTAGATGCACTCTAGAAGAACCTATTGGGATAGATAGGGGTGCTTATGTGGCTCCATTAAAGATAGAATTAGAATATGGATATACTTTTACCGTATCAAAAGATATAATAATAGAAAAGATATTAACATATTAAAATGATTAAAAAGACCAGAATAATATTTGAAGCTTTATCTCTTTTCTTGCTGCTTATTGTTATTATTGGATGTGGAGAGAACTCTAGTGGGGGTAGTGGTGACGAATTCAAAAAAAGTAATGAAGGTTTGACAATGGAGTTTGTTGAAAATTTTCCAAGAGATTCGTACATAGTTGAGGATGATGGTGAACATATTTCTATTATGGTGGATATAAGAAACGAAGGGATTTATCCTGCAGAAAATGATAAAGATGGGAAAGGATTTTTTAAACGTAATGGCGGACTTTTTATTAGTGGTTTTGATGATGCTATTATTGATATGGATAGCAAGGCAAAAAAATTTTCAGAGAAAGATGTGTATTTGACTGGAGCAAGTTCCATTAATCCCAGGGGCGGTTTTTATTCTGCTAAATTTGATGGGAAAATTGCTGCTGGCAATCTATTAGTTGATAGATATGAGCCAACAATACTAGCTACCTTATGTTATCCTTACTTGACAACAGCAAGTCTAACTGTCTGTGTTGATCCTAAACCATTTGAGCAGAGGCAAGAAAAGGTTTGCGAGATTGGAAGCAAGACATTACCAGAACAGGGGGCTCCTGTTGCTATAACAAGAATTGATCAAGAAGCATCTACAAAGAAAATACACTTTAAAATCAGTATAGAAAATGTTGGAGGCGGAGATATAATATTGGGGGAAAAGTTAGAGGGCTTTAACAAGATTATAGGCAAATGCGACCCTTTAGGGGGGGGAATCCTGGACAGAAAAGATTTTGATAAGGTATACATGGAGAGTATAACTGTTGGCGGAGAGGATATATTGGGTGACTGCCGGCCTTTTGTTGACGAAAGCGATAATATCATAAGGCTCTTTGACGGAGAGGGATCTGTGATTTGCACTTTAGACTTAGAAAAACCTAAATTTAAAGATATTGGGTCTGCAATTACAACACCCCTCAACATAGAGCTAAGATATGGTTACAGATCGACAATTTCAAAACAGATAGAAATATTAAAGCTTACAAGCACAGGATAACTATGCATATAAAGATATAAAGAAAGCTTTAAATAAAATAAATGAAATGGAATTAAATATTTGTAAAATGAAGGAGAAAACACATATATTATTACTTTTTAGCGTAATTCTCTTATTGTTTATAGCAGGATGTGAGGGTGGTGGTGATGTTACTAGCGGAGCTCCAACAACGCCATTTTTAGGTGGATCAGAAGGTTTAGTGGTGGGATTTTTAGAAGGAAACCCGCCAGAAGAAGTGACAGATGGCGATACTTTTCCTTTCCAGGCTGTAGTAAGTTTAAAAAATATGGGAGAGTATGATGTAGAAACAACAGATGCAAAAATAAGTTTAAGTGGATTTTTTGCCCCTCTTTTTCAATCAGATTCACCTGCTGATTTTGATGTGGCGGATTTAATAGACAAACCATTACCCGATATACTTAAAGGGAGACAGAGAGATTCTGAAGGGAATATTATTGAATCTGTAGAGATGATTTTGACATTTCCAACTGACACTAAATCATTTCAATTTAAAGGGCGATTAGAAGGAAATACTATTTTTGATGGCACTTTCAGGGCTGATGTTTGTTATAAATACCAGACGAAAGTAGTTTCAGAAATTTGTGTATTAGCAAACCAGATTGATGTAGCTAATGATGCTGTTTGTGAGCCTAATGGACCAAAAGCTGTTTTTAGCTCTGGTTCACCATTACAGGTTACCTCGTTTAAGCAGAGTGTTGTTGGGAAAGATAGCATACAATTAAGTTTTGATGTGGCGCATTCTAGCAGTGGAAATGTTTTTGATCCAACAACTGTTGCTGATTGCCCAAAAACACCAACAGAGAGAAGAACAAAAGAAGATAAGGTTAAGGTTACAATTGACACAGGACTTACGGCTGATAAATTGAGATGTGTTGGATTAGCTAATGTTGCTGATGCCACAACTTCAAAACAAGAGGGAGTTGTTAAATTAGTCAATGGAAAAAGGACCATTACATGCACACAGGACCTTGACACTGGCAGGACCGACTTCAAAAAATCTGCTGATATAACCTTGGATTTCAATTATCTTAGCAGTACTGATGAGAGGATTTTGGTAAAGCATTTGATTGATTAATAATTTTTTCTTTCTTTTTTGGTTTATTTTAGAAAGTTTTAAATAACAATATATTAAATATAATCTTAAGATGCTGCAAAAAAAACAGATTACATTAATTGTTTTTAGCGTAATTCTCTTATTGTTTATAGCAGGATGTGAGGGTGGTGATGAGGTTGCTAGAGGAGCACCAACAACGCCATTTTTAGGGGGGTCACAAGGCCTAGAAATTAAATTTTTAGAAGGCAGCCCTCCAGATGAGATTACAGATGTTGATTTTCCTTTTCAAGCTATAGTAAGTTTAAAAAACATTGGAGAGTACAGGATAACATCAATAGAACAAGTAAGGGTTAATTTGTTGGGCATTTTGGCATCTGATTTTGGTGCTCTTGTTATAACTAACAAACAAATTGAGAATGAGATTTATATCCCTACACCCAGAATAAAAGACTCTGAAGGGAATATTATAGAGGCAGTAGAAACATTTGTAACAATCCCGGCGGAAACCGATGGTTTTTTGCAGTTAAGAAGTGATGCAATCAAAGGGAACACTAAATTTACTTTCAGGGCTGATGTTTGTTATCAATACGGAACAAATGCTATAGGGTCTATTTGTGTGCTGCAAAACATGATTGATATAGCGGATGATTCTATCTGCGAGCCTAAAGGCCCAAGACCGATTTTCAGCTCAGGAAGCCCGGTTAAGGTCGCTGCTTTCAGGCAGAGTGTTGTTGGGAAACGTAAGATACAATTTAGTTTTGATATAGCGCATTCTGGCTCTGGTAATGTTTTTGAGAATGAGCCGATTACCTTTACTTCACCTATAGCTGGCTGCCCAAAAGATCCAGGCAATAGAAGAACTAAAGAGAATAGATTAGATGTTAGGGTTACAACAGGAATTCCCGATACGCTGATGTGCGTTGGAGCTGACTCCAGTACAACAACAGGAATTATAGATTTGAATGATGTGAGATTAACAGATGGCAAAAGGACTATTACATGCACACAGAACGTTCCGGGCAGCGATTTTGAGAAGAATATTGACATAAACATAAAATTCAATTACTTAGACAGCATAGATAAAGTAGTTTTGGCTAAGCATTTATCAGGATGTGTTGAAATTGATGGTTTTTGTGGTCTTGGTGAAACTATAGATAATTGTCCTGCTGATTGTTCTTGAGCAACTTCTTATTATTTTTAGCTTCATATTAAATCATTACTTATATCCTTGAATAGCTAGGATTGACTCTATTGTATGATAGTAACAAATAGAAAGATTTATAAATAACAACAGTTTACTTATAGCTAAAGGCATTAAAATGACTCATACAAATAAAATATCTAAGATCAGGTATATAGCAGGTATAGGAGCAATTGCCGCAGGAGTTGCTCTTGCAAGTTTACCTGGTTGCGGTGATAATCTCCCTCGAGAGGAATTTGAGGAACATCGAAGTGAGGTTAGTGCGAAAACAGTAGAGTTTCAAAGTAGTGTTAATACAATAACAGGAGATCTTGAAGAGGATGTATCAGAACTTCAAACGAGAGTACCAAAGGATGTCGCTAGTGAAGGATATGTTGATGAACAAATAGAAGTTCTTAGTGAGAAAACAGCAGAGTTTCAAAGTGATTTTAGTGCGAAAACAGCAATAATTGAGAGTAGAGTAGAAGATTATGAGGGTAAAGTAGAAAAGCTTGAAGGTAGAGCAACAGTGGTTGAGGGTAGAGTAGGAGATCTTGAAGGTAGAGCAGAAGAATATGATAGAATTATAGCAGATATTCAAACAGATATGGATACACTTAATGAAGGTTTTCAGGATTATAAAAAGGAGGATGGAGCACAGAGTACAGAAATTGGAGAAGGTCTCCGTGCTCTTACAAAAAGTTTTGATAATTATTTGACAGGAGATCGATTACAGAGTAAGGCAGATATCGCAGCTATTCAAACTGATATTGATGGGCTTGTTGAGGATTTTAATGAATATAGACAAGAAGATCGAGAACAGAATAGAGTATCAACGGCAGATTTTCAAATAAGAATTGCTGGTGTTGCTGATAAGATAGATGAAATGAGAGATCAAAGTCCTTTCATATCACAATCTGGTTTTGTTTCACCATATAGAGCTAGAGATATATTTGAAGCACTTGATGCTTCGAGGTATAGTGTGGGTAAAGACTTTGTACGTGATATGTACTGGGAGGATTCCAGTAGATTTTTAAACGCATTACGTACTGGATTCCCAAAATGGTGGGATGGATATACTTCAAATGGAGAACTTGATTCTCAAACCGCTCTTCTTGTTGATGAACCTAACAGAAAATCTAGATTTTATTTCATGGATAGAGCACCTACTACTACTACTATTACACCACAAACTGTTGAAAATGCACTCCAAAGATTCCTTGATGCTAATCCACATAGAGTAAGGGATGTCACCATCCATACACCTGGTGGATTTTTTTATAGGTAGTAAATTCTTAAGTAGATAGAGGCTTAATGCATAACAATTTCATTTACAACCCTCTGATTAATTAAATTTTCATTTCTTTGAACCATAAAGAACAAACTGGCTTAATAAAGCCTCTAGCTGTATAAACTCATCACTGCCTTCTGTTAACCTGAACTCGATTTCTCCGCATTTTTCCATCAGAAGCATTTTCTTTTCATTGTCTATGTCTAAATTTAGAATTTCCTGTTGGATTTGCTTTATTATATCTAAGCCAGAAAGCCCGTAATTTAGCATTACATCCATTAATTTGTTTCTTGCATCTACAAACTTATTTGCTAATGCCAGTTTCAGGACTTCATCAACCTCTTTTGGCCTTGCAAAAGATGCCATCGAATAAATGACTTCTTCTGTTATATCTTTGCTTACAGCAGCAGAGCTTTGCAATATATTGTTTATTTTTCTTGCGTCACCTTCACTTATGTTAAATAATGCTTCTTTTGCCTTTTCGTTGATTTTAATATTTTCATCTTTTTCAATTTTTTCGATAACTGCAAAGATTTCTTTTTTATCCAATGGCTTAAACCTGAACATTGCACATCTGCTTTGAATAGGATCTATAATTTTTGATGAATAATTTGCAGATAAAATAAAACGAGTTGTTTGAGTATAATTTTCCATTGTTCTACGCAAAGCTTGTTGTGCTTCACGAGTTAATGCGTCGCATTCATCTAAGTAAATTATCTTAAATGGAACGTCCCCTATAGCTCTTGTCCTTGCAAAATCTTTTACTTTGCTCCTTATTATATCTATTCCACGTTCATCAGAAGCGTTTAATTCCAAGAAATTCTGATGCCATGAATCTTTAAACAATTTTTTTACTATAACCAAAGCTAAAGTTGTTTTTCCAACTCCTGCTGGACCAGCAAAAAGGAGATGGGGTATGTTTTGCAGCTCGACAAATGCTTTTATTCTTCTTACTATCTCTTTCTGGCCTTTTATCTCTGAGAAATCTTTTGGCCTGTATTTTTCCGTCCAAATAGAGCTGTCCATACAGAATCGAGAATGAATTATGGTTTAAAAACATTACTAAACTCAGAAATAATCAAATAATGTCTTCTTCTGCAATGACCATAAAGTCTCCCATTGCAATCACAGCGCTAAAAGGTATAAGAATATGGCCATCAGAGTCTTTTTCGAGCTCTAATTTAGCAGTGTAGGAGGTAGGGTTATGCAAAACTAGATGAATAAGCTCTCCAGAGCGTGTTTCAAAGACTAAATCACCTACTTCTCCAAAGCGCTTTCCTGTTTTACTTACTATTGTTTTGCCTATGAGCTGTTTTGAGAATTTCTTATCTTCTTCTGCCATAATACCCCTCACGAGTAAATATTGTTAATTAAAATAACTTAAGTTATATATAAACTTTTTGATTGAAGTTTATTGGATTTCTGACAACAAAGTGCTAACTTCTGCTTCATTATAGCAGGTTTCCCTTAAGCCACAATTAGTGCATTTGTTCTTGTTTTCACAATAATTTGGAATATTTTGATTTTTTAATAATTCCTGTACCTCTTTTACTAAATTTATGATTTCTTCCTTCATGAAAGGGTTTATTGCTATTTGCCTTGTTTCTTTTGCATCCAGGTAGTTAACAAACCCTTCCTTTACTTGTGTTTTAAATTTTTCTTCCAGTAGCATTGCATAGGCCACTATCTGGATGCGATGACCTGGCCAGACTCCATCTTTAGGCACTTTTCCTGTTTTCAGTTCAATAGGTACATAACCATTTTCATAAACTTCTATTCTATCTACTATTCCTCTCAACTGCAGTATGTTGGATTCAACTCTTTGCTCAGAAATTATCTTTGGGGTTAATTTGCTCCATAATTCATTTCCATAAACATTATATTTTTGCACGAATTCAAAAATATTCTTTGCCCTTATTTCTGCTTCATCTAAAATTAATGGCCATGTTCTTTTGAAAACATCAACTATGTCGAGATTTACTTCTTTTATTCTGAATTTGTTTTTGATTATTCTTTCCCTTAATGCTTTTGAATAAAAGCTTTTATATGTGGTTAATAGTTTGACATATTGTGTTTTTTCCTTTATTGATGTGATGATCTTTTCCTCAGCCTGATTGATGAAATCATAAATTTCATGGCGTAATGTTCCTAGAACAAGGCTTTCTTTAGGTGGCTCTTCTACAGCCAGGATTCTTTGAAGAAAAAGCTTTCTAGGGCAGTAAAGATAAGAACTGAGGGTAGATACAGATATTTTCATGCAAGAAGAGTATAGTTATTGCTTTAAATACCTTACGGGTGAATGTCCAGTGGGAATAAGTCTTTAATATACTTAGGAGTAATTGTTGGATTAGTTATTGTTTTGTTTCAACTGTTTTAGGAGTTGGTTTATCGAACTTCTGCTCAACTAATTTCCCTAGTTTTATCATAATTGCCTTGGGATTATCTATATTTCCTATATGGATCTCTTTTCCTGCGTGTGAAAACGACCTTATTATAAGTGTGCCATATCTTAATGTTCTTTGCCATACATTTTGCTTATAGTTAACATCGGTGATTGTAGACAGATGGAACTGATGCTCTTTTTTATTAAAAATTTCTTTTTTTATTGTGACAGCTTCCTGGGTGATTACGCATACATTCTTAGCCCTGGTTATCTCTGGTTTAATTAATCCAGTCAAAGCTGCTATGCCTACCAGAAGAACCAGGAGTCCGTTCATTTCTTGACCCTTAATACTTATCCTTAATAGGATTGCAATAGCAATGACTGCCAATAGATATTCCAGAAAAAAGGCCTTTCTGCTGTGCTTTAAAACTATTTCTTTAGTCATTCTTTGCTGCTCATGTGTTTCTTTATCAAAGATAAAATCAAATGCATATCATATAAACCTTATAAACTTTTTGGAAGGTATTTTTCAGTTAATGCCTTATAGAGGGAAAGCTAATGATTCATTATATTATTATTCATTAAATATTTAAATATCTAATAAAATAGACAACAAATATGAATATTAAACAAAGGCTAGACCTAATAAAGCAGGTGGGAGAGGAGATTATAACAGAGGAAGAACTAAAACAAGCACTAGAAACAAAGAAAAAACCTGTTGCTTATGATGGTTTTGAGCCTTCAGGGACTTCAATCCATATTGCTCAGGGTCTTCTTAGAGCTATAAATGTCAATAAGATGACTAAGGCCGGCTGTAAGTTTAAGATGCTGGTAGCAGACTGGCATGCCTGGGCAAACAATAAGATGGGAGGTAATTTAGAGAATATTCAAAAGGTTGGAAAATATTTGATAGAAGTGTGGAAAGCTTGCGATATGGATCTTAAAAATGTCGAGTTCGTATGGGCAAATGATCTGATGAAAGATCCTGGGTATCTTAAAATAGTTATGCAAGTAGCTAGAAACAGCACTGTAAAAAGGATTACCAGATGCTCGCAGATTATGGGGAGAAGTGAGAATGAGGCTTTGCAAGCATCCCAGATATTCTATCCATGCATGCAATGTGCTGATATTTTCTATCTTAATGCTGATATCACCCAGTTAGGTATGGACCAAAGAAAGGTAAATGTCTTAGCAAGAGAAATTGGACCAAAACTTGGTTTCTGGAAACCTGTTGTTGTAAGCCATCATATGTTAATGGGTTTAGGGCAACCGCCTAAAGGAGAAAAAACTGTAGAAAGGGCTATTGAAATGAAGATGTCAAAAAGCAATCCGGATAGTGCTATATTTATGACTGATAATGAGGAAGATGTTAATAGAAAAATTAAGAAGGCTTATTGCCCGGAGGGTGTTGTTGAAGAAAACCCTATTCTAGAGTATTGCAAATACATAATTTTTGAGAAATTCAAAACTGTAAAAATAGAAAGACCAAGTAAATTTGGTGGAAATTTAGAGTTTAAAACTTATGAAGAATTGGAAAAGAAATTCTTACAAAAAAAACTACATCCGATGGATTTGAAACAAAGTGCAGCAGTATATCTCAATAAATTAATAACACCTGTTAGAAAAAATATAGAAAAGAGCGAGGTTGCGCAAAAACTAGATGAGGAAATTAAGACTTTTGAAGTAACAAGGTAGCTATTTCTGTTCAATCGTTGTCAAGGTATAAAAATTATTCAGATATTGTTTTGCAACTCTTTTTATGTCACTAGTTTCGACTTTTTTTATATGCTTAATATAATCATCTGCTAATGATGCGTTTTTTATTGTTTCCCAGAAAGCGAGATTGTCTGCTGCCTGGAAGTTATCTTCCATGTTTAATGTGTGGTTACCTTCAATATAGGTTTTTGCCTCTTCCAACTCGTTTTTACTTATCTTTTCAAGTTTTTTAAACTGCTGCAATATTATTTTCCTTGCTTTTTCTATATTTTTCTTATCCAAACCAGCAAAGACCGCGAAGGCCCCATAATCATCTTCCAGTTCATTCTGAACCCCTACTTGGTAAGCAAGGCCGTGCTTGTTTCTTATTTCCTCAAAGATCCACCCGCTCTGGCCGCGGCCTAGAATAGAGTTTATGACATCGAAAACATAGCTGTCTTTGTGCATTCTGGAAACTGTTTTATAGCCAAGAACCATATAAGAATTATAAGTTTTTCTTTTTTCAACAAATGTCTTTATTTTTGTTTGTAAGGGTTCTTTTACTCTTTTTCTTTGTTTTAAATTCTTTGGTTTTAGACTACCAAAATATTTGTTTATTTTTTCTTTTATATTATTGACATTTCCGACAATAGAAATAACCATATTATTAGGAAGGTAATGTTTATCATAATAATTATTGATTATATTTCTATTGATACTCTTAACTGCTTTTGCATTTCCATAAGTTGGGTTTTTTGCAGGATGATTTTCAAACAAATTTTTTTGGAATAAAATCCATTGGTGCAGTCTTGGGTCGTCAGTAACCATATTTATTTCTTTTAGTATGACCTTTTTTTCCTTTTCTATCTTCTTTTTATCGAATAACGGGTTTGCAACCATATCAGAAAGGATGTCTAATGCTTTCTCAAATCTCTTATTCATAATCTTGATGAAAAATGCAGTTCTGGTCCCGGAAGTGTATGCATTGAATTCTGCGCCATATTTTTCAATTTCGTTTGCTATTTCTCTGGAGTCCTTTCTATTTTTAGTCCCCTCAAACAGCATATGCTCAAGAAAATGGGATATCCCAAAAATTTCTTTACTTTCATCATTAGAACCTACCTTAAACATTATCTCTATTGCTACTGATTTTGAAGAATTTTTTTCAAAAATTATAGTTATGCCGTTATTTAGCCTGTATTTTTTCATTTTGATTGATTGGTTTTTTTGGTTGTATTATTTTAAATTATGTTGTTTTGGCAAAAGATTTAAATTGTATTAATATCTTTTCTTTTTTGATGAAAATTAAGGAATTTCAAAGGATTCTGGAAGATAAAGGACAGGATTTTGCATTATTCTATAATTTAGGCATGGAAATAAATCCAAATATGCTCTATTTTTCTGGTTATAATGGCTTGGGAGCATTAATTATTCCGAGAAAACAAAAGCCTTTCATTATAGCTCCAAGGATGGAAGTTGAGAAAGCAAAGAAGTCGATGATAAAAAGAGTATATTCTATGGACAAAAAAAGATTTTTTGAATCAATTCATACAATAATCAGGAAAAATAAGATTAAAGCAAAAAAAATAGCAATAGACAATAATAATTTTACATTGAATATTTACAAACGCTTTAAAAAACAGTTTAAAGGTGTTAAAACTAAAGATATTTCTTTAGATTGCCTAAAATTAAGGCAAATCAAGACAAATAAAGAGATTCAAATAATAAAAAAAGCGTTTAATTACGGAAATAAAATATTAAATAAGACAATAAATAATTTTAAAGATTTTAAAACTGAATCTGATGTGTCTGGTTTTCTTGAATATGAAACTAAGAAGCATGGTCTGGATGTTGCATTTAGCCCTATTGTAGCTTCTGGAAGCAATGCAAGCATGCCTCATTATGAACCGCAAAATGTAAAATTAAAAAAAGGGTTCTGTATGATGGATTTTGGTGTTAAGTATAAGGGTTATTGCACTGACTGTACAAGAACAATATATGTTGGAAATCCTAATAATAAAGAGAAGACTATTTACAATTTTTTATTAAATGTTCAAAAAAGCATAATTAAGGATATTGAAGTTGGTGATAATTGCGGAAAAATATATGAAAGTTGTGTTAAAGATTTAAAAAATTATTCAAAATATTTTATTCATGGACTGGGCCATGGTGTTGGTGTTGAAGTGCATGAACTTCCTAATCTGACATTAAATTCTAAGGATAAAATCACGGAGAATATGGTGTTTACTATAGAGCCTGGAATATATTTACCCAGAAAATTTGGAATGCGTATTGAGGATACGGTATTAATGCAAAGGAAACCAGTTATTTTGACTAAGGTGCCGAAAGGTTTATTAATTGTTTAAAAATACATTTTCTTATGAAATACGACGAAAAAAAATTTAATTCTTCAGTTGAAGGGTATAAGAGAATTTTAGGAAATGTAAAATTGAAATCTTTTCTTATAGTTTTTGATATAAGCAATAAGAAAGCTTTTTTTTCTATTGCTCCTTTATCCAGAGCAATACATGAACTGGAAGGTGATGTGCATGTTGTTGGAATAGATAGAAAATCAGGATCTTTGGATGCTCTATATGAGGTATGGAAAGTTTTTAAGCAGAATAAAGATGGAAAATCTGATGAGAAAACAGATGCATTAATGGAATTTGTAGAAGAGGTTGATAAAAGGGAGAAAGGAAAGTTTGAGGCTTTGTTTGAGGGTCCGGATTATATTTTAGAAGCTAAAGGATTTGGTTTTGAACGTGACTTTACCTTGCCTTTTGAAGATGGATGGTTTAAAGAACATAGAAGCAAAGAATTGAATCAAACATGCCAAAAGATATGGAAAGATGTTTATAACCTAAAAAATGGGGAGAAAGTTTCTATTGGATTTACACTGATACAGAAAGATGAAATGCTGGGCCATCCATTGGAAGATTACCTGGATTCTTATGCAATAACATGGTATATGGTGCTTAATTGCAGAAATAATAGGGAAATTTCTATGGGAGCAAGCACTCAAAGAAGCTCTATGCTTGATAGGGGGGAAGCAATTTCGGAGTTGAGGGCTGTTTTATCAGGATGTGAGTTATGTAAGGGGGTTGATGAGGATATTTTTAAGAAATATAATAGGGTATCTGGTTTATTAAAATTATCAAGAATACAGCACGCAGATGCTTCTTTTTTTATAGCTGGGAAGGGTTACCATGGAAAGCATGTATTTGGGGAGTTGATTGGCTATCCTTCTTTAAATAAAAAAACCAGATGGCAAGGCCCCGGGCAAATGGTATATAAGCTTGATTTTTACCCACAAACATCTTTAGATGACAGGGAGCCATTATCCAGGGTAGGTTTTACTGAAACATTGCCAATAGATGTTTTTATTGAAACATGCAATATTGATTGGAAAACGATGGGAGATAGAAACCGCAAAATTAAGGAAATAGCAGATAAATGTAAATTTATAAAGGTTTTTGGAGAAAAAATTGATGGATTTAAAACAGATTTTGAGGTTGGTTTGGTAAAAAAAGATGGAACTCACAGGTGGGTAAGAACCTCTGATGCAGATATTAGAGAAAAAATAAATTCGGAATATCTAAAGATGACTGGGATCAAGGCAGGAAATATGGCTAATTTTCCTGGAGGAGAAGCGTTTGTGACCCCAGAATATGTCAAGGGAACTATTGTAGGGGATGTTGTTATAAGTCTTGACCAGAGCTATTTATTATCAGATAAAGAGCCTTTGGTAGTGGAATCTAATGGCAAAGAATATAAGGTAGTTTCTGGCCCAAAAGATATACTAAAGAAAATAAAAGATAAAAAGAAAGAGGCTTGGGAGATGATTTTAAACCAGGAGAAGTTCAAGAGCCAGCCCCAGGAAATTATTGATTTAAAGAAAAATAACTTTAATATGATAAATGAGTTTGCAATAAACACAAATCCTAGCGCAAAGTTATGTGATTATCTCATTGTAAATGAGAAGATAGCTAGAATGATACATATTGCTTTAGGGAGTGGTTTTGAGCCGGATAGGGCAACAGAATATCATACAGATATTGTAATTAACAGCCCAAGGCAGAAGATGGATATTTACGGTGTTGATGAGAATGGAAAGGAACATTGGATTATCAAAAAAGGAGAGTTTGTAGTTTGACAATAAAGCATAATAATAAAAAATCAATACAAAATAATAATTATAATATTCTAATAAAATGTTAAAATCTACTAAGATTGTTCTTAAAAAATGTTTGGATTTGAAGAAAAATGAGAAATTATTGATAGTTACTGACTCTAAATTATATGATATTGCAAAATTGTTTTTTGATGAAGGAAAAAAATTAACAAATAATGCTAGATTAATTAAAATTTCAATTCCAAAGGTCAGCGGTACTGAGCCAAATAATAAGATAGCAAAAGAGATGCTGAAATATGATGTTGAGCTTCTTATAACAGCTAAATCTTTAAGCCATACAACAGCAAGGAAAAATGCTTGTGATAAGGGCGCAAGGATAGTTACTATGCCTGGGATTACAAAAAGCATTATTAACCGAACATTAGACATAAATTATGATAAATTAAAAAAAATGAGCAGGAAAATTGCAAATACAATCAATAAAGGCAAAAATGTAAGAGTAAAAACCAAACTTGGAACTGATATTAGTTTTAGCATCAATGGCAGGAAAGCATTTGGGGAAGATTCTGGACTATTCACGAAAAAAGGTTCTTTTGGTAACCTGCCTACTGGAGAGATATTTGTTGCTCCGGTTGAAGGGACTGCTAATGGTATTTTTATTGTAGATGCTTCTTTTGCTGGTATTGGAAAGATAAAAAGGCCGTTGCAGGTTTATGTTGAAAATGGGCATGCAATAATCTTTAAAGGAAAGGGAGCAAGAAAATTGGAAAAAGTATTGGATTCTGTAGGTAAGCAAGCAAGGACTATTGCAGAGTTTGGAATTGGGACTAATGAAAAAGCAATAATCACTGGCAACATTTTAGAGGATGAAAAAGTTGTAGGGACGTGCCATATTGCTTTAGGAAACAATGCTGGTTTTGGTGGCAAGGTAAATGTGCAGCTACATCTTGATGGAATTATTAAAAAACCCACTATTTGGGTTGATGATAAAAGAGTAGTGTATAATGGAAAATTGATAATTTAAGTTCCAAAAGTTATTTAAATGTAAATATGCTTTAAGTATAGAATGACTGCAAAGGAAAAAAATATTCTGGATAGTGTAATATATAGTTATAGTGCAAATACAAGCCAGACTAACGAAGAAAACCAAATTCTTAAGGAGACTGTAAATAAGCTAAAAGAAGAGCTTGACAGGTTTAAAATACCTCCATTAATGGTTTCTGAAGTCAGAAATCTGTTTGGGAAAGATGCAATAATAAGATTGCCAAACGGAAATCAGTTTTATGTCAATATTTCTGAGGAATGTGGTAAAGTTAAGCCTGGAGATATGGTCTTGACTGACCAGAAGAACCTTACAATAATCAAAAAGATGCCAATAACAAAAAAGTTTGATATAGAGAGTTTTGTTATAGTGGAAAAGCCAACAGTCTCTTGGAAAGATATAGGGGGTTTAGATGCACAGGCGCGGGAAATAAAAGAAGTTGTTGAGCTTCCGTTAAAAAAACCAGAGCTGTTCAAGAAAGTGGGTATTACTCCACCGAAAGGTATTTTGCTTTATGGTGACCCTGGAACTGGAAAAACTTTACTGGCTAAAGCAGTTGCCTCATCCACTAATTCTACCTTTATAGAAGTAGTAGGATCTGAACTGGTGCAGAAATTTATTGGAGAAGGCGCAAAAATGGTTGGTGAGATTTTTGAGCTTGCGAGGAAAAAAGCGCCAAGTATTGTTTTTATTGATGAACTGGATGCTTTAGCTGCGAAAAGGATTGAAGTGGGCACTAGTGGTGAAAGAGAGGTAAACAGGACGTTTATGCAACTATTGGCAGAGATAGATGGTTTTAATTCTCTTGATAATGTCAAGATTATAGGGGCCACAAACAGAAAGGACATACTTGATCCAGCAGTTGTTAGGCCAGGAAGATTGGACAGGCTTATACATATACCTTTGCCAAAGAATGATGGAAGATTGGATATTTTAAAGATTCACAGTAAAAATATGACTTTAGGAAAAGATATTGACTTGAACAATATATCTGCAATAATGGAAGATTTGTGCGGGGCTGAAATAAAAGCAGTCTGTACAGAAGCAGGATATTTTGCAATCAGGGAAAATAGAACAAGTATAACAAGAAAAGATTTCTTAAAGGCTATAGATAAAGTAAAGCTGGCAGAAGAGGCAGAAGGGGATGATTATATAAGGATGTTCGGGTAAATTCTTTTTTAGAAAAGTGTGTGCTCGTCAGTTACTTCCGTCAGTCATCCTTTCGTCCTAGGGTGTTCACCAACTCATTGCACACATCAGAATAATATATGTGGTTTTATAAATCTTATTATTTTACCTTAAAATCCACACAAATCCTGTTAACTCTTGGGGAGAACTGCCCGCATTTTATGATATCTAAAATTTTACATTGTTTTTTCTTCTTTTTGCATTCGTTATCAATAATTTTAATTATATTATCATATTTGTCCTCTTCAGAAAAAGCATAAAAATGTATAATTCCGTTCTTTTTTATTTTACTCAAAGCCAAATCTAAAAAATTCTCTGCTCCTTTAGGCAAAGGCATTATTATTCTGTCAAATTTCTTGTTTATTGTTGGCAAAATCTTTTTAACGTCACCAAGAAATAATTTTATTTTATTTTCTATTTTGTTTAATTTTATGTTTTCTAAGGCGTATTTGTGTGCAGTTGGATTTATTTCTATACCATAAATCTCTTTTGTATTTGTATTTTTTGCGATAACCAAGGGATATACAGAACAACCAGAAAACATCACTAATATTGTTTCATTATTCTTAATTTGCTTAAATATTCTTTTTCGTTCCTCACTTAATCTTGAAGAAAAATAAACCTTTTCTGCATTTAATTTTAATCTTACATTATTTTCTTTATGTATTGTCTCTTTATTGTTTTTTCCAGCCAACAATTTCAATTTTGGCGTCCTATATTTTCCGGAATATTTCCTTGTTTTCTTAAAAACAGAGTTTATTTGTTTATAATTTTTTATTATTTCGTTTCCTATGGTTTTTTCTTTTTTTGACAGTTCTTTAGGAAAATCAGAGAAGATTATAATACTACCCACCATATCAAAAGATGACGGAACTATGCTTAATTCTTTTTTTGTCAATTTTTTTCTTAGTAAATCCTTTAATTTATTTGGCATTTTAGAAATCTCCCAATGACCTTTGCTGTTTTTCTGTTGTTGCTTTTTTTAGTTTTTCTAGTGTATTTGAAACGCGTTGTTCAGAGAAATCATGCTCATCAACGAGCATTTCTTTTATTTTTTCATTATTTATATTTTTCCATTTTAATTCATATTTATCTGTAGTAGGTAATTTTTTAATAAGATAGTAGACTTCTTCCCACGAAAAACCAAAATAATCATCCCATTTAATTTCTTTGAATAAGGCATCGAAATCTGATTTGTGCTGCTTTACCAGTTTTAATGCATTTTTTGGTCCTATGCCTTTTATGCCTCCAAGATTGTAATCTGTGCCAATTATCATTGCTAATGCTATTAGTTGATTTTGATCTATGCCTAAATTATTAAGATTTTCTGGTAAATCTATAAGTTCAGGACTTATTGTTTCATATGTTATTGTTTTTCCTTTTTTTCTTCTTCCAGATATAGATAAATTTCTAACAAGTTTTGTTGCTCCGTGAATTATTGAATCAAAATCTTGGGAGCCAACTGCAAAGCCTTTGTTTTCTTTGACCATATAAGCTGCCTGTGCTTCACCTTCTGAAGGTGCTTGCACAATCGGAAGCCCTAATAGAGAAATAAGCTCTTTTGCTTCCTCAACCACATCTTTACTCAATCTTGAGGTCCTGGAAGCGTATTTTTTCATCTCTTCTTTATCTCCGATTTTTTTGGCTTCTAAATATTTCTTTTCAGCTTCTAATTTCAATGTCTTTCTTCTTTCCTGTTCTTTTTGTTTTAATTCTGGTGGTTTTCCATCGAATACAAAAACCAGTTTTATGCCTTTCTGCATCAAATTTGTGGTTCTTGAAAACAATCCAACTAAATGTGAGGTTATGTTTCCTTTAGAATCCATCAATAATGAGCCGTCTCTTGATCTTATTGTTGTAATAAACTGGTACAATATATTATAAGCATCTAGAATTAATGTTTTGGCTTTCAAATCTTCTAAATTTATTTCTTTTGATATTATTAAATCCTTAAATGCTACTCCCATCTTTATTGTATCTTTTTTATTATTATATTTTTAAACTCATTGTTTAGCATTTCATTGGCCTTTTTCGTTAACATTCCATTTGTTAAAAACAAGAGTGGAAGATTTTTTGATTGCGCATGAATTAGTGCAGAACTTAAATCTGCTTCATTGATTTTTTTCTTATTTTTTGATTTGCAGGAATACTTTATATTTCCTATCTGGGTTTGTAATTCCACTATGAAATCTGTCTCTGAATTCTTCTTTACTTCTTTAGTTTCTATAATATTGATTTTATTTTCATCAAAGAAGTTGTGGATATTTTTAAAAAACTGGTGTGGGTTAGTTGTTTTTTTGATGTTCGTTGTCGGGTCTTTTTTTATTTCTTCTTTCGGTTTTTGGGTTCCAGGAACTCTTTGGGTTTTTTGGTTTTCTACCAATCTTTCTTGAATGGTTTTTTCTTTCTTAGACAATATATTTTTTATTATTGGTTCTGTTTCTCTATTATCGATTAGATACCATTTCCAGAATATCTCACTTTTATCCTGATAATTTACTTGTAATGGAACCGCAAAATCCTTTATTTGCCTTAATGCAACCCTTATAGCCGGTTCCTGGGAGGTATCTTTTAAAACTTTGTTTTGCAACAATAAATCGTATGCTTTTTTCTCCATTCCATTTAGATTACCCACAAAACTCTGAAGTTTGCTCTCTTGTCCTGAAGAATAATACAAGGGGGAACCCCCTACCTTGATGGTTGATATCTTTATGTGTTTTGCTGTGAGTAACTCAGAAAGTCTTGCTGAGGTTATTAGTATGTTATCATCTATTTCTTTGGATACCTGGACTGGCAAAAGCGGGCCTTTTTCTTTGATTATAGATAATATAGTCTCATTTTTGTCCATAAACTGAAGAAAGAACTAATTTTTTATATATTTTTTGTGCTAAGGCCTTAACCACCGGGTTTCCCAATATGATGTGTCTCCCTCGTCATCTACTACGCCAAGAAGCAGTCTTTTCCTTGTTGAGTGCGCAACCCTATTTTTAGCTGCAAATTCATACCATGTTAGGGTTGAACTTTCATAAACAGGGTATACAATCCATTTTGCATGATCCTCTCCTGGTTTCACACCCCTATCATAAACCCTAAAGTCTGCTCCGAACTTCAATGCAGTTTTTATTATATAACCTCTGTTTCTTATATCCTTATAAACACAAAACCTTATCCAGGAATTTGGCTCAAGTTTTTTGGCTTTTTTAGAAAGTTCATCAAAATCCATCTCCTTGCTCTTGCTTTTATGTATTACTATATTGCCTTTTTCCATAAGATAAAGTGCTTCTATAAGAGACAATTGCAATCTCCCATTATCCAATAAAGCCCCATATCTACCTTGATTATACAGTTCCCTTGAAGCATCTGAAACTTCTGTTAAAACCCTATCCCCAACAAACTCTGCTTTTATTTTTGGGATTTTTTCTTCTTTGGTTTCTGTTTTTTTCTCTGGTTTTTTCATTTTTTATTTAATATGTGTTTTATTGTATTGCTTAAAAAGGTTATTGTTTTTATAAAGATATTTTAGTTGGTTTCAATATAGAAAGAGTTATATTAGAGTATTAATCACTGTATAGAATGCAAATATTGTTTTTGGGCACTTCTTCAATGGTGCCGACAAAGGACAGGAACCAAAGCGGGGTTTTAATTAGCTATGGCTCTGAGGGAATTCTTGTTGATTGTGGTGAAGGAATGCAAAGGCAGCTGAAGATTGCCGGTGTGAAGTTGACAAAAATCACAAAAATCCTGATAAGCCACTGGCATGGTGACCATGTTTTAGGGCTACCTGGATTGATACAGAGTATGAGTGCTGCTGGTTATGGGAAAACATTAGAGATTTACGGCCCTGTTGGAACAAAGAAATTCATGAAAAAGATGTTTGAGGTTTTTGTGTTTGACAGAAAGATAGATATTGAGGTTAATGATATTAAAAATGGCAAATTTTTTGAAAATGACAAATTTATTTTAGAAGCTGAAAGATTAAAGCATAATGTTGAGACTTTAGGGTATAGTTTAATTGAAAAGACCAAAAGAAAAATTAATTTAAATTTCACAAAAAAAAGAGGGATACCGCAAGGCCCCCTGTTGGGTAAATTGCAGGAGGGCAAAAATATTACGTGGAAAGGAAAGAAGATAAATGCCAATAAAGCCACAACCGCTGTAGAGGGAAAGAAAATAACAATTATAAGTGATACTATTCCTTGTAAAGGTGCAGATAAATTAGCTGGAAATTCTGATATATTGGTATGCGAAGCCACCTACTCCTCAAACTTAAAGGGGAAGGAACAAGAGCATAAACACATGACCTCAAAACAAGCGGCCGTGCTCGCAAAGAGAAGTCGCACAAAAAAACTTATTTTGACTCATTTTAGCGCAAGATATAAAGATGTTAATGAGCTTGAGAAAGATGCAAAAGATTATTTTGATGATGTGTTATGTGCAAATGATTTTATGAAGATTGAATTATAGATTTAAATTCAAAAATGTCTCTAAAATCAAAAGGTATAAATGGGGAAAGAGAGCTTGTACATCTGTTTTGGAATAAAAATTGGGCTTGTTTGAGGATTGCTGGTTCTGGTTCTAACAGGTACCCCAGCCCAGACCTTTTGGTAGGTAATAAATTAAGGAGACTGGCAATAGAATGTAAAGTCACTAAAGACAGTAAAAAATATTTTGAAAAGAAAGAGATCGGTGCTTTGAAGAAATTTGCTGATATTTTTGGTGCAGAGCCGTGGATTGCTATAAGGTTTAAGGGTTATGAGTGGTTTTTTGTTTCTTTAGAGGATATGAAAGAAACAAGCAAAGGTTTTACTATAAATGCTGTTAATGCTAAAAGTAAAGGGTTGTTATTTGAAGAAATTGTTGGGGAATAAAAATAAGAAATTTATTTCTTTTTTCTTTTCAAAGATTTTTCAATTTTGAGTTCCTCTTTCATTACCTTGTTAACAACACTTTCTACATGGGACTCTATTCTTGCAATCCTTCTTTCCATGAGAACTAAAACCCTTAATGCATATACTATTGCAAACAATGTACCTAAAATCACCGCAAGAGTGAATTCTTGAACGCCGAAAGGCAATTTTACCACCTCTTTAATTATGATTATCTATTATTTTGTATTAAAAGAGAGTTATATAAAAACTTTTCGTATTGGGTGGTGGTGGTGGTTGATTAAACTGGTGCTAGCAACCGTTTCAAGAAATTAGCTGTATGTTTGCTTTTAATCCATATACAGAGATTATAATCTGGGTGCACTTCTTCCTCACTAATTGGGAGCAGGATAATATTATCATCATCAACCACACACAAATCCACCCCCTTGTTAGTTGATTTAACTATTTTTAGTTTGTTGTTTGTTATGTTTATAATATTTAAGTGTTCGTCTGCTTCATTTTCCGTACAAAAAAATATTTCCTTTTTGGCGTTTTTAAACAAAAAACTAATGTGTTTATCAATATTTTTTTTGCCTTTTAATATGGCTACAATGTTCTCTGTGGTGTTTGTGTTTCTTTCGTGCAGTTCTTGGAAAGTTTGAATCAAATTACTAAAACTTGCGCTTTTAATTTTTGATATGTGTTTTTCTGTGTGGTTTTCGATTTGTTTTTTAACGTTTTCCAGAACGTCTTTAGGAGGTATGGCTAAATATTTTATTGGTTTTCCTGGCTTCATGACAACAAACCCCTTCTTTTCTAGGCTTTCGAGTACATCATAACTTCTAGAGCGCGGAACGTTAGCTATATCAGAAAGCTCTCCTGCGGTGGATGTGCTGCGACTCAAAAGAGATATCCAGATTTTGGCCTCATAAGTATTGAGCCCAAACTCTCTTGTTTTTTTTATTATATCTTCGTTGTCGGTCATGTGTGTGGGTATATGGTGGTTGTTTATAAACCTTCCTATTTTTATTACTATGAAATGATGAATCTGTCTCTGTGTCCTTTACTTCTTATGGAGTTTTGTTGTTTGGTTGGTTGTGTTTTTTGTTTCTGGTGGTTTTGTTTTTGTTGTGTGTTTTGTTATATTTTGTAATATATTATGTTTAGTATATTATTATTTTCTATATAGAAAACAAATATAACATAATTATATGTAGTTATAATTATATTATAACTACAATACGATAATATTATAATTGCGATATAACAAGATTGTAATACTAATTGTAACTAATGGAAGTGTTTGTAAACAGCACCAACCACACAATAACCATAACAAAGTTCCAAAGGAAATGTGCGTCTAGGAGGGGAGGGTTATGTGTTCTTGATATGACTAGTGAATATTAACAATTTGCTAAAGAACACAAAGTTTAAATAGGTATGTTTCCTTTGGAAAATGGTATGATAAAAAAGAGTTTAACAGAGTTTTTTGAAGATTTCTTATATAAGGAGTCTTTATTTGTTGATAGGGGTGTTTTGCTGCCTTCTTACACACCAGGAACCATATATTATAGGGACAATGAAATAAATAAGATTGCTAGTATCCTGGCACCTGCTTTGAAGCAAGAAAAACCCTCTAATCTTTTTGTTTATGGGAATACAGGCACCGGCAAGACACTTACAGTTAAAAATGTTATAAACAATATGGGGGAGTTGGCTAAAGGTAAAAACATTCCATTGAAAATTATATATATCAACTGTAAATTAAAAAGAGTTGCTGATACAGAATATAGATTAATAGCTAAATTAGCAAGTTTTTTTGGGAAAACAATACCCCCTACTGGGCTGCCTACTGATGAAGTGTATAAGGTTTTTTATGCTGCTGTTGAAAAAGAGAAGTGTGTTGTTTTGGTTGTTTTGGATGAAATGGACCAACTAATCAAAAAGGCAGGAGACAACATCCTTTACAACCTAACAAGAATAAATGAGGAACTACAGAACTCTCAGGTATCTTTAGTTGGGATTTCTAATGATACTATGTTTATAGAGAATATAGATATAAGGGTAAAATCTTCTTTGTCGGAAGAGGAGGTGTTATTTTCACCCTATAATGCAGTGGAGATACAAAATATACTCAGAGAAAGATCGTTAAAGGCGTTTAAAGAAAACATAATTGAACAGGGAGTTATTGAAAAATGCGCTGCTTATGTGGCAAGAGAAAATGGAGACGCGAGAAAAGCGATAGGGCTTCTGAGAGTTTCTGGGGAAATAGCAGAAAGAGCAAAAAGCGGAACAGTTACAACAGACCACATAGATGAAGCAGAAGAAAGGCTCGAAAAGGAAAAAATATTCGATATTATAAAAACACAACCAAAACAGTTCCAAGCAGTGTTGTTTTCCATATTCTCTGTAAAAGATAAAAATTTATTGGCATATACTGGGGAGATTTATGGTTTTTACGAAAAGCTGTGTTTTAAAATAGGATTAAGGCCCCTGACCCAGAGAAGAATTTCAGATATCATAAGGGAATTTGAACTAATGGGGATAATAAATACAAAAACAATATCTAAAGGAAGATATGGCAGAACAAGAGAAATAACTTTAGTTGTTTCATCATCAGTCCTACCACTAACTAAAAAAATTTTAGAAGAGGAGTTGGTGTTGGGCTGAAAATGGAGGTGATTGAAACAAAGAGGAAAGATATAGTTGGTTTTTTTCTAAAAAAAGGCCTCCTCCTTAATCACGATTTACTGAAATATTTAGAAGATGAAGAAAACCTATCTGAATTCTGTAGTTTGATTCAAGGTGAGAATTTTAAAAACATAGCTGTTTTTAACAAAAAGATAAAAGACGTTTTTGGATCTAAAGAGAAGCTAAACTGGGCAGAAGTAGAAAAACTCCAAGCAATCTCAGAAAAAAAATATGATGTTGGGAGCGACAGTTCATTTGAACAGATTCTGGACCACAAGAAAACAGACAATGTTGGCGAACCAAGAAAAGCAAAAAGCAACGTAAAAATAATTTTTTCATACGATTCAATTCCTAAAAAAAGAGAAGCAAAGGATTTCACACAATATTTCAACAACAGATACCAAACCATAGAAAGAATTCTGAAACAAAGACAAGAACTACAGAACACAACGTCAATAAACAGAATCATTGGAAAAAGAGACAGAGAACAAGTATCTCTTATAGGTATGGTGCGGGACAAAAAAACCACTAAAAACGGCAACTACATTCTTACTGTAGAAGATAGGACTGGAAATATAAATCTGCTCGTAAATAAAAACAAACCAGATTTGTTTAAAATAGCTAAAGACGTATTGCTGGATGATGTAATAGGGATAAACGGGATAAATGGGGATAATATAATATTTGCAAACAACCTATTGCCTCCAGATATACCTTTAACTAAAGAGATAAAAAAAGCAGAAGAAGAAGCGTATGCCTTGTTCTTGTCCGACCTCCATGTAGGGTCTAAAAACTTTTTGGAAGAAGACTTCGATAGATTTTTGAAATGGATAAACTGCGAGCTAGGCAACGAACCACAAAAACAAATAGCAGCAAAAGTTAAATATATCTTTCTTATTGGGGATTTAGTTGATGGTTGCGGTGTTTATCCTAATCAAGAGAAAGAGCTCAAGATAAAAGACATTAAAGACCAGTATAAAGTGTGCGCAGACCTTCTTGGCAAGATACCAAAAAACATAAAGCTGATAATATGCCCTGGGAATCACGATGCAATGAGATTAGCAGAACCACAGCCACCAATTTACAAAGATTTTGCAGAACCACTTTACAATCTACCAAACACAACTATGGTTTCAAACCCCTCTAAAATAAATATACATTCTTCAGATAAGTTTCCAGGGTTCGACGTTTTAGTTTACCATGGCTATTCTTTTGATTTTTATTTTGCAGAAATGGAGTCAATAAGGAACCAAGGAGGATATGACCGGGCAGATATTTTAATGAAATTTTTATTACAAAAAAGGCACTTAGCTCCTTCATATACCTCTACATTATACGTTCCAGATACAAACTCAGATTTTTTGGTTATAGACAAGGTCCCTGATTTTTTTGTTAGCGGGCATATACATAAAGCAGCAGCAGCAAACTACAAAGACACAACTTTAATTTCAGGAAGCTGCTGGCAAAGTAAAACAACATTCCAGGAAAAAGTAGGCCACAACCCAGAACCAAGCAGGGTCCCAATAGTAAATTTACAAACAAGGCACGTAAAAATTCTAAAGTTTGGGAAGTAATGAAAAATGAAAGAAGAGATTGACAATTATTTTAAGGAAATAGAACGCAACGTCGCTGCAACATACAAAATTGCAAACAAAGCAAGAAAGCAGGGATTTGATCCAGAAGAAGAAGCAAGTGTACCCTTAGCCAAGAATATGGCTGAGAGGATAGAAGGATTAATAGGAACTTTAATACCAGATATAATAAATTCCGGCCTGTCAAAGAGAATCCAAGAGCTAGAAAAAAAAATCGGAAAATTAGATCCGAGAGTTGCCCTTACTGTATCTTTAGAAGTTGCTACTGAGAAATTCTGTAAATTTGAAGATAAAATAAAAGCAATGGAAGCAGGCATTAGGGTTGGATTAGCTTACCTAACTTTGGGCGTTGTTTCAAGCCCCTTAGAGGGCTTTGTGGAATTAAAATTAAAAAAACGAAGAGACGGAAAAGAATATTTTTGTTTGATGTACTCCGGGCCTATAAGGAGCGCTGGGGGAACAGCAGGAGCATTTTCTTTAGTTATAGCAGACCATATAAGGAAAAAGATGGGTTATGATGTGTATGATGCTTCAGAAAAAGAAATAAGAAGGATGGTAACAGAACTTTATGATTATCATGAAAGAGTCACAAATTTACAGTATTTGCCCAGCGAAAAAGAAATAAGATATCTTGTTAAAAAATTACCCTTGCAGATAGATGGGGACCCTTCTGAGAAAATAGAAGTATCTAATTACAAAGATTTGGATAGGATTGAAACAAACCAAATAAGGAGCGGCTCGTGTCTGGTGTTAGGAGAATGTTTAGCGCAAAAGGCATCAAAAATTTGGGATATTATCTCGAGGTGGACAGAGGATTTTGGTATTGGACATTGGGTTTTTTTAGAAGAGTTTATTGTATTACAAAAAAACATTAAAGCAAAAAACAAACTAAGCAAGGAAAAAATATTACCAGTGTACACTTTTATTGAAGATTTGGTAGCAGGCAGACCGGTTTTGACATACCCTTTAGCAGCAGGAGGATTTAGGCTGAGATATGGCAGAAGCAGGCTTTCTGGTTATTCTGCAACAGCAATTCACCCTGCTACTATGCACATATTGAAAAGATATTTGGCAACGGGAACTCAACTTAAAATAGAAAGACCAGGGAAAGCCACATCAATAACAGTTTGTGATAGCATTGAGGGCCCAATAGTCAAATTAGAAGATGACAGTGTTATAAGGCTGAATGATGAAGCAACATCAAAAAAACTAGCAAACGAGATAAAAGAAATACTCTTTTTAGGAGATATTCTGATAAGTTATGGTGATTTCTATAACAGGGCGCACACATTATTGCCCCCAGGCTATTGTGAAGAGTGGTGGAGTTTAGAAGTTGAACATGCTACAGTGAATGCCTTTGGAACTTTGGAAATAGACAAATTGGCTTTGTTGTTGGAAATCGAGAAATCTTTTTTAGAAAGAATGTTTAAAGAACCACTAAACACAAAAGTAAACGCAAAAACAGCATTCACTATTTCAAGAAAATTAAATGTTCCATTACATCCAGAATACACCTATCATTGGAATCTCATACCTACAGAAGACTTTTTTTACCTACTTAAAAAGGTTGTCGATTCCAGAGTTACATCAAGCGAAGATTTAGTAACCAAATTAGTCATAAGGTATGATGAACATTTAAACTCTATTCTTGATAGTTTGGGTGTCCCCCACCTAATTGCAAATAAGGAGTTTATAGTTATAGAAAATGATGATGCTTATACAATATCCGAAATCTTTAATTTAAGAAAAGAAACAGAAAACAACAAAATCGAAATAGATGAGAGAAACACTTCTGAAAGTTCCCTTGCCATTGTGAATGAAATCTCCAGCATAAAAATTAGGGATAAATCTGGAGTGTTTATTGGAGCCAGAATGGGCAGGCCTGAAAAAGCTAAAATGAGAAAATTGACAGGAAGTCCGCATGTTTTGTTTCCCATAGGAGAGGAAGGAGGAAGATTAAGATCTTTTCAAAGCACTTTTGAGAGTAATAAAATAACAGCAGAGTTTCCTTTGTTTCATTGTGAGAAGTGCAATAAAAGAACAATTTTTAGTATATGTGAAGTGTGTGACAGAAAAACAAGAAAAAAATATTATTGTAATGCCTGCGGCTTAATAAATGATACAGAGTGCAAACACGGACCAACTGCAACATACTCAAAACAAACTATAGATATAAAATATTATTTTGATAACTACTTGAAAAAGCTCAATATAAAGGCATACCCTGACCTTATAAAAGGTGTTAGGGGCACATCAAATAAAGACCACATACCAGAACACTTCCTAAAAGGAATTTTTAGGGCCAAATATGATATTTGCGTCAATAAAGAAGGCACAACAAGGTATGATATGACTCAATTACCAATAACACATTTCAAACCAAAAGAAATAAACATAACTGTTGAAAAAGCAAAAGAACTTGGTTATAACCAGGATATTTCTGGTGCAGAACTTCTTAAAGATGAACAAATACTAGAGCTTATGCCGCAGGACATAATATTGCCTGCATGCAACGAAAGCTTAGAATTGGGAGCTGATAAAATTCTTCTAAAAACCTCTTTTTTTATTGATGATTTACTAAAAGAGTTTTATAAAATTAACAAATTCTATAATATGAGATCAGAAAAAGACCTTCCAGGAACTTTGGTTGCGGTTCTTTCTCCACATACTTCTGCGGCAGTTGTAGGCAGAGTAATAGGATTTTCAAAAACTCAGGGTTTTTTTGCGCACCCCATGTTTCATGCTGCAACCAGAAGAGATTGTGATGGAGACGAGGCCTCTGTGATGTTGCTAATGGATGTTTTACTTAATTTTTCAAAACAATACCTGCCTGGCAGAAGGGGATCTACACAAGATGCGCCGTTGGTCCTAACATCCAAGCTAGTCCCCTCAGAAGTGGATGATATGGCTTTTGATTTGGACATATGCCAGAGATACCCATTAGAGTTTTACGAAGCATGTATTAAGTTTAAACAACCACGGGAGGTTGAAATAGAACAGTTTGGCAAAAGATTAGATACAGACAGCCAATATCATAACTTTGGTTTTACACACAACGTTTCTGATATGAATGCAGGAGTGGTGTGTTCAGCCTACAAAACCATACCCACAATGGAAGAAAAACTCAAAGGCCAAATGGAACTTGCTGATAAAATAAGGGCTGTTGATGAATGTGATGTTGCCAGGTTAGTAATCGAAAAACACCTTATACGAGATATAAGGGGAAACCTAAGGAGATTTTCAATGCAGCAATTCAGGTGCAGTACATGCAATGAAAAATATAGAAGGCCACCTTTAGTGGGAAATTGCTTAAAATGCGGCGGTAAAATTATTTTTACAATATCTGAAGGATCCATAATAAAATATCTTGAACCGGCCATATCTTTAGCAGATAAATACAACTTGCCATCTTATCTGAAACAAAACTTAGAGCTTACAAAAAGGGGTGTGGAGAGTTTATTTGGCAAGGAAAAAGAGAAGCAAGAGGGATTGACTAGGTGGTTTGGATGATTTTGGGGTTTCTTTGCTTTTCTTCATAATTTCATCTTAGACTTTATAGAATGTCTTGCACCACAGGCTGTGCATTTCAAAAAACTGAAATTGCCCTCTTTCTCTATTTTTGTGTCGGGCTTGCCGCATTCATAACAAAATACATAAGAATTAGCATATTGCTTTACCTTTTCATTGATTCTGGATGCAGGAACTTTGGTTCCCATTATGACGCTTCCGCTCTTTTTGATTTCCCCAGGTGTTGCCAGCTCCCTTAAAACAAATTTTAGCATACTTTCTGGTTCTCTTCCAAGAACTCCTGCTATCTGCAAAAAATTACTTATTACTGTCCTGTTTCCCTGTATGTGGCCCTTTACATTAGGTATTTCAAACCTTTCTTTCTGAAAAACATGCTCTGGCAATTCTTTTCTCACTTTTTCTAAAAGTTTTTTGTAATCTTCCATTTAAATTGGTATTTTTTGTTTATATTTAAAGTTAATTGTTAGTTAAAAGAATATTAACAAAATATATAAATAAAGCGTCTATTAAATAAACCATGGTATTAGAATCTCTGCTTAACCCACTAAAGGCTGAAAAGAGGCCTTGGGAAATGTTTTTTATAGGATTTATTTACTCTTCTATTGCTGTACTGATGTCTTTATGGATATTTAAAGATCAAACGAGCTTGGTGATGGTATTCCTTACTGTTATGGTGTGTGTGCCAATTGTCTACAACACAATAAGGTTAGAGGAGAGTAAAGATTTGAAGATATTAAAAGAAAGACCTCTTTTGAAAGAGCACAACAAAGCCATAATTTTTTTGATGTTTCTTTTTTTCGGGATTACCTTATCTTTTGTTGTCTGGTATGTTTTTTTGGCGTCAGAAAATCTAAACTTTGTTTTTGGCAAACAAATGGAGACAATACAAGCGATAAATAATCAAGTTTCTGGGCAAGCTTATCAGCAATTTTCTACCTTTTCCAAGATATTTTTTAATAATATCAGGGTGCTATCTTTTGCAATATTATTTGCTTTTATTTATGGAGCTGGGGCAATTTTCATTTTAACCTGGAATGCAAGCGTTATAGGGGCAGCTATAGGCAATTTCATAAGATCAAATATAAGCCAATATGCTGGCTTATTAGGGTTTGAGAAATTTGCGAGCTACTTCAATGTGGTGTCAATGGGCCTTCTTAGATATGTTTTGCATGGAGTCCCGGAAATACTTGCTTATTTTTATGGTGGTTTAGCTGGAGGCATAATTTCTGTTGCTGTAATAAAAAAGCACTATAAAGATGAAAAGTTTTCACATATACTCTTTGATATTTCCGAGCTTCTAATAATATCTATCTCGTTTTTACTGGTAGCAGCTTTTATAGAAGTTTATATAACCCCCCTCTTATTCTAACACTTTTAATCTTCCTGGCTTAATCTCAAAAACATCCCCTTCCTTCAGAAGCATATCAACCATTTTGTCTATACCTTCGATATTTTTTGATGATAGTTCCTCAATAGAAACACCATTACCTTTATCAAGCTCTTTTATCAACTTAATAATTTTGTTTGTTGGGTTTAAATCTACAATACTTTCTTCAACAGGAATTTTGTTTTTTGTAATTGGAATGTGTTCTGCAATATTTTTTTCTAATTCTAATTCTCTTACTTTTGTCCATGCAGGATCAATTTTCTTTATTGTTTCAATAAGTATATATTTCTCTGAAGAAAATTCTCTGGGCCTCCCAATCACAAGAACAATGTCACCTACTTCTATCTTATCCAAAAATACCTTATTTTCAAAAATTCTTGCAGAAATTTTTCCAGTGCTATCATCTATTACCAAGGTTTTATAGTTATCCAGCCCGGATTTCTGGATTACAACCCCCATAATATTGATTCTGGATATTTCTTGGCTCTGTATTTCAAGGTAATTAGGATCAAAACCCTCGGTTTTTATATACTTGAAGTTAAGTATATCTTTTATTCTTATTTTATATGCAGTCTGCCTTTTCTGAAATTTTTGTTCTGCTTCTTGCAAGAACCAACACCCCAGAATAGAAGAGGATTATGTGGTTTATATATTTTTTGTATGATACACCAATTAAACTAAAACCCTTTGTTCTTCATTAAAGACGTTCCTCAAAAATTGATGACATTTAACAGCTAAATCTTCTCTTCCTAAGAATTTCATTCTTTCTGCCAATCCATCTGCATATACATATCTTACTTTCTCACTTTTATTTTCTATACCTTTAAACAACGGAATTCCACCAATTTTTAATTGGTGGAATTCGTAGTGCTCGAAAACCACTCCTTATTGGTGGAATTCCGAGCATCAAAAACCACCTGA